>Ga0180220_1000053_pt1 | contig 247204 bp, 203 predicted proteins | sample eDN5th37CBELigBY_FD_151335 | JGI IMG/M metagenome (GOLD analysis project Ga0180220, IMG submission 151335) | Enriched backyard soil microbial communities from Emeryville, California, USA - eDNA 5th pass 37_C BE-Lig BY (version 2) (version 2) | ecosystem: Environmental > Terrestrial > Soil >... | reverse complement strand
AAAAAAGAACTGTCTTTTTGCCTATTTTGAATCTATTGCATATAACACGATCGTTACTTTAAATAAATCGCCGTCAACATCAATATTAAGCTCCCCATCATGTAAGTCGATGATTGATTTGGCAATCGCTAATCCAAGACCAGAACCTTCTGTATGCCGTGATTTATCACCACGTTTAAAGCGTTCAAATAATTCATTAACATCATCACTGAGTTCATACCTTGATATATTTTTAAAAGTGATGATAATTTGATTATTTTCCTCTTTGACCGCGATATATGCCCTAGTATTTTCTAACGAATATTTTAGGATATTTCCTATTAAATTTTCAAATACTCTCCATAGCTTTTGTCCATCGATAAAGGCTAATACAGGTGTATCAGGATTAGTCACACGAAATTGCACAGTAGAAGACTGGATAGTTTCGTTATATTCAGCTAATGCCTGTTGCAAAAGTTGGACAACATCAACCCTTGCTTTTGATAACTCAATATTTCCGCTCGCCATTTTGGACGCTTCAAATAAATCATCAATTAATACTTTTAACCTCTTTGATTTACGATCAATAATCTCAATATATGTTGAACGTTCATCCTCTGAAAGCTCGGCATTTTTTAAAAGCTCTGAATACGTAATAATGGATGTTAATGGGGTCCGTAAATCATGGCTTACATTTGTAATTAATTCTGTTTTTAACCGCTCACTCTTCACTTGTGCCTTTTTTGAGGTTTTCACCCCATGTTTCAATTGGTTAATATTATTCGCAAGAGTGGCCAGTGACGATTTCCCCGCTACCTTCAAATCCGCTTCAAACTGTCCATTCGTTAATGCTGTTGCATGTCGTGTAATTTCATTAAAATAACCAATTCTTTTTATCAAAAAGATTAGTATAGGCAAAGCAATAAAAACAAATGCAGGGAAATAGACAAGTAAAAATCCTGGTTCAACAACTACTACAGCTGCTCCAAGTCCAAACATAAAGACTAAGCCCAATATCAAGATTGCTTGAGTTCCGACTCTCCGATTGGCAAAAGCATCTCGAATCATCTTCAACATTTGAAATGTTATTGTTTTCTTTAATAAGCCTTTATTTGAAGGCAACAACTTTAAAATAGGGAATAGGTAGATTCCTTGAACAATTGATCCTCCTAAAAAGATGACCATGATACCAAACCTATAAAGTAAATCTCTTAATGAAAAATAATCATAATAATGAGGAAACTCATCTATTAAAATAAGTGAAATGAGTGCCGTAATTCCAAAAAGACCAAATGCCACATCAATAGGAAGTCGATGATAATAATTCTTGATACTATGGGATTTTATCTTTTGAAAGATTGCCATTTTTTTAGCCATGATTAAGCTAATGATAAGCGACACAACTGCACCAATTGAATAGATCCAGAAAACAATTCTGTGATCATTAAAATCATGGAATGCAGACATAATTGGATTAGCATTTGAAACACCTTTGCGAAGTCCAATTTTCCCTTCATATAAAGCATTTGTATCTACATCTGTAAGAACATCCTCGTAACCATAAATGATCGATTGTTCACGAACACCTAAATAGTTGTAATTGTCTGTAGGATAGGTATTAACATGGAGCATATTTTTAGAAGTAAATATCGATTCTATTTCTTTCTCGTTCTTAGATGGCAAATTTGTGTAGATCTCTCCTGTTGTTGTATTTTTCAAATAGTAGGCAAACGCTTCATTATAATCATTATAATCCTGTCGGTAACCTTCTAATTCTTTAACATATTGATCTACTTTTTGTTCTTTTTCTTTTATTATTTTTTCTTTAACATACTCATCGCTTTCAAAATTTTTGGAAATGTCCTCGATTTTCGAATCTCTTTCTTTTATATAGCGGTTGGCTACATCTTCGTTGCCAATTGCTCTTGCATCTTCAATTCTTTGCTGATATTGTTCCTCAATATTTTGGATTTGTCCAGTTAGGTCACCATAGCGATATCGATATTCTTCAATTTCTTCCTCCGAAACGCTAAGCTTCTTTTTAATCTCTTCTTTCTCTTGATAAGAAAACTCAAACGCTTGAAGATAACTCACAAAGGTACCGACTGTACTTTCATACTGTGAGGTTTTAAAGTAGTTTGTTTTTAAATAATCATTGTCATTAATTATTGCGGTTAACACTCCGCTTAGCCCGTAAGTAAACAACACGAGCCACAGTAACATCCCTGCTCTATTTTTCCATTTTGTATCCAATGCCCCATACCACCTTTAAAAATCTTGGATTTTTTGGGTCGATTTCAATTTTTTCACGAATTTTCCGAATGTGTACAGCAACAGTATTTTCGGCATTATAGCATGGCTCTTTCCATACACGTTCGTAAATTTCCGAAATAGAGAACACACGACCTGCATTCATCATTAATAATTCTACAATTTTATATTCAATAGGAGTTAACTTAACAGGTTCTCCGTGCACAGCGACTTCTTTTGCATCTTGATCAATCGTAAGACCATTTATATCAATTGTTCGGTTTCTTCCTTCAAAATGACCTAGCGTAACATATCTTCTAAGTTGTGACTTCACTCTTGCTATTAACTCTAACGGATTAAAAGGCTTGGTCACATAATCATCAGCTCCAACCTGTAATCCCAGAATTTTATCTGTATCCTCACTTTTCGCACTTAAAATGATAATCGGAATATTTTTTTGCTCACGAATTTTAAAAGTAGCAGAAATTCCATCCATTCTCGGCATCATTACATCAAGAATGATTAAATGAACTTCGTTTTCTTGTAAACGTTCAATTGCTTCCACGCCATCACTAGCTAATAACACAGTCAGGCCTTCATTTTTTAAATATATTTCAATCGCTTCTCTAATTTCTTTATCATCATCTACTACTAACACTCTATAATTGTTCATTGCTTAAACCTCCTTTCGAAAGTATACCATGTGTTGATTTAGTTCGGATGTTCTAAGTATAATCAGAAGTTCTTAATATAAAGATAGGGGAAATATGAAGAATTTCTTAAGAATACGTAATATTTAATTTGAATAAAGTTTTTAAATAGAGAACAAAAGCTCTAAAAGCCAAAATCAGCCTCGGGCTTGTGACCTTAAGGGGTTAAGGAGCTAGCAGCCTAATAGCGCGAGGTCATGCGAAGCGACTGATACTTGTACTTCCTGTTCTTTGGAGCTTGATACCACAGTTCAATGCACCTAATAGTACGCTATGCAAAGAAAAAGTGAGCCAGTATATGGCTCACTTTTTAGCATTACGTTTATACAACTGGTATTTTATTTACCTTTACTACTTTTTTCGTTTCATTAGATTCCAATGCTGCTAAAATAACATCAAGTGATTTCTTTCCTTCATCCCCGGTTATAAGTGGAGCTTTTTTATTGATGATGGCCTCTATGAAGTGATCAATAACATGTGTATTCGTTTGACCACCCTCTTCATTTGTTTGAATTTTATCAAGTTGGTACTTCACAACTTCCCCATTTTTATATTGGACAATTAGTGAATGTTCCGGGTCATCCTCTAATCTTAAAACACCATTTTCAGCGTATATAACAGTAGAATTATCTCCACCAGTTACATAAGACCAACTAGCTGCTAATGTTCCAATAACACCAGATTCCATTTTTAATACTGCAACTGCGTTATCATCTACGTCTGTATCTTCTTTCGCAGACGTTTCAACAAATGCACTAACCTCGGCTACATCTCCAAGTAAATAACGAATTAAGTCTGATTTATGAACACCTAAGTCTCCTAGGGCACCTATGAAGGCTTGTTCTTTATCGAAGAACCAGCTATTTCTTCCATCAATGCTCCATCTCTCCGGCCCGGGATGCCCAAATGTTGTTCGGAAACTATAAATCTTTCCAATTTCGCCGCTTTCTATTAATTGTTTTGCTTTTTGATGAGAGGCTACAAAGCGTTGATTATGCGCAATCATTAACGTTTTGTCATTCCGTTTTGCAGCTTCGATCATTTCTTCCGCTTCTTTTCTAGAAATAGCCATAGGTTTCTCACAAAGAACATGTTTACCTGCATTTAAAGCTGCAATTGAAACCGGCGCATGAAGATCATTTGGTAAACAAACACTTATTACATCTATTTCTGCTAGTTGAATCACTTCTTCGTATTGTGTAAAAGATTTTGCTCCATATTTTTCAGCCATTTCCACTGCACGCGACTCTACAATATCACATACCGCTGCGATTTCAACATTCTTATTATTTGCATACTCTACTAAGTGACGTTTTCTTGAAATACTTCCACAACCAATGACCCCGACTTTGATTTTTGACATGTTTTCATCCTCCAATGATTCGATATTATCCTTTTACTGCCCCACCTGCTAAACCTTTTACAACTTTTTCTTGGGAGAAAAGGTAAACAACAAGAATAGGCAAGCTAGCTAATGTTAAGGCGGCCATAAGACCAGGAATATTTACTGAGAACTCTCCTTTAAAATCTTGTAAACCTAAAGGTAATGTCATGTTTTCTGGGCTTGAAATTAAAACAAGTGCAAAAATAAACTCATTCCAAAGATGGATAAAATTATAGATCAACACCGTCATTAATGCAGGTGTTAACATCGGGAGAATCACTCTCCAGAAGATTCCAAAGTGGTTACAGCCATCCATTTTTGCTGCTTCCTCCAATGACTTTGGAATTTCTTGCATAAACTGAGTCAAAATAAAGATTGAGATTGGTAGACTAAATGCGATATATGGTCCCAATAAAGCCCACACCGTATCAAAAATCCCCATGCTTTGTGTGAGTTTGAAAATTGGAATAAGGGTAGCATGAATAGGAAGCATCATTCCTGATATAAATAGTAAAAATAAAACTTTGTTTAATTTAAACTTCATTCTACTCAGAGGGTAGCTTGCCAGCGCTGCTACAATCATCACGACAAATACAGCTACGATTGATACTAAAATACTATTTAAGAAGTATCGAGTTAAACCCATTTCAAAAACAGATTGAAAATTTTCTAGATTAAATGATGAAAATAACGCAAATGGTTCTTCAAAGAACTGACTTCGTGACTTGAGTGAAGTTGAAATCATATAAATGAAAGGAAAACCAGTGAAGACTAACAACATAACTGCAATAATATAGAGAGGTATTTTCTTAAATCCCAAAGTCATACTCCGTAGGCTCCTTTCTTTTTACGTAAATGATCCATCACCTGAATAATAATCGTAACGGCTAAGGCTAAAAAGAACATGACAAAAGCGATTGCACTTGCATATCCCATATTAAAGTTAATAAAAGCCTGTTTAAACATATACGTTCCTAATAATTCCGTTCCGTGGTTAGGACCTCCACCGGTCATAATATAGAAAATATCAAATGCTTTTAACGAACCTACAATTGCTAGAATAGAAGAGCTCACAATTGTTGGCATGAGCAGTGGTAATGTAATGTGAAAAAACTTTTGGAAAGGATTAGCACCATCAATTTCAGCCGCTTCATATAATTCGTCTGGTATCCCAACAATGGCAGCTTTAAAAAGAATCATATAAAATGGTGCGAATTGCCAAACGATAACTAATAATACAGCAAATAGAGCGGTATTTGTTTCACTTAACCATGAAATATTTTCAACACCAAATAGATTAATGATACTATTAATAATCCCATTTATTGGATCGAACATCAAAACCCATAACAAACCGATGGCAACAGTTGACATGAGAAATGGAAAAAAATAAACACTACTAAAAAATTTAATTCCTTTAATTGGTGCAAATAACATAAGTGCCATGATCAAACCAAGAGGAATTTGAGCAAAAACTGAAGTTAATACGACCCATGTATTATTTGTGAGTGCTCTCCAGAAAATGGCGTCTTTAAAAAGGTCAACATAATTTTGTAACCCTATAAATACTCCAACACCCATGCCGTCCCATTTATAAAAGCTATACATTAAGGTTGATATAATCGGGAACAAAACATAAACAGCATAAATAATAATTGCAGGTGCAACGAATGCTCCAATAGTTAAAGCGTTTTTTAATTTTTTGTGTGTACGTGAAGCCTGTTTGACAACCGTCTTACTTTCAGCCACTTTTATAGGTGTATCCATTTTAGTCACTCCTTTTGTTACAACAAGAGGGGAAAATCCCCTCCTACTGTACTACTTTAATACCTCTTTAGCTTTCTCTTCCATTTTCTGTGCTGCTTCTTCAGGTGTCATGTCTAAACCAAAGATCGCTTGAGTCGTGTCTTTGTGTAATTCCGCTAACTCCGGTGGAAGTGTTTGGTCATAAGGCATTTGTAAGTGAGTTGCTTGTTCTAAAACATCATAGAAACGTTTTGTAAATTCATCAGCTGGTACAATATCTTTAACACCAGTTAGTGCACCTGTTCGATCCGTATAATTTTGAGCCGTTTCAGTGCTAGCTAGTTCATTGACTAGTTCAGCAGCTAGATCAGGATTTTTACTGTTTTGTGCTACTGACCAAACTGGACCAGTATTTGCACCGACATGTGTTTGATCTCCTTTCCCACCAGGAATCGTTGGGAATAGGAAGAAATCTAGCTTTTCCTCAAATTCTGGAGCTTCTTCTCTTACATTATTTACGAATGAGATCGTCATATCCATCATTGCTGCCTGGCCGGTATACAATAACTGACGGCCTTGACCTTCATCATATGGAACACCATTAAATCCTGGGTTGAACGCATCTCTTTTTACTAGATCTTGAATATATTTTCCTGCCTCAACATATCCAGGATCATCGAATCCTCTTCCTTCTCTATTGAAAGCACTTTCGAATAATTCAGGACCTGCGATTCTGCTTGCAAAGTTCATAAAATAATAAGCACCCGGCCATTTTGTTTGATTTGCTAAAGCGATAGGAATAATGTTGTTTTCTTTTAGCGTATCAATGACACTTAACCATTCATCATATGTTTTTGGTGGTGTTAATCCATATTTATCAAAAATCTCTTTGTTATAAAAAACAACATCCATTGATAAACCTAAAGGCACACCATATACCTTACCGTCATATGTTGCATTGTTCAAAGCAAGCTCATTGAAGTGAGATTTATCAGTTGTTTCTGTAATATCATAAACTTTTCCTTGGTCAACAAAGTTCTTCAGCCAGCCGCCGCCCCAGCTATGGAATACATCTGGTGCCTTATTTCCAGACATAGCAACTGATAGTTTTTGTTTATAAGCATCATTTGGAATTTGAAGCATTTTCACCTCGACATCTGGATGCTTCTCCTCAAATCGTGCAACAGCTTCTTCATATACTTTCTCTCTTTCACCTGGATCAATATGCCAGAATTCAAGTGTCTTTTTCCCACCATTTGATTCAGTTTTACCAGAATCAGATGCAGCTTGCTCTGTTGAGCCGCCACCATTAAGTCCACATGCAGTTAGAAGCAAAACAGCCATAATTGTGAAAACAGATAATAATTTCTTCATTCTTCCATCCCCTTTGTTTTCGTTATCAGCTTTAAATCGTGATTAATTGTTTATTTTTTAAGTAATTCATGCTGATCTCAATGCTCTCCAGAGGCGACCTTCTTGATCGATCCTGTTCTACCACAAACCACTCTACATTTGATTGCTTCCCTTGATTTAGTACACCATCTAAATTAACTCCACCAGTTCCTAATTCTGCAAAAAACTTCTCACCATCTGTTGTCATATCCTTAAGATGAACAAGTGGTGTTCTTCCTTCGTAACGTTTTAACCACTGAACTGGGTCTTCGCCAGCTTTTGTTAACCAATACACATCAAATTCTGCCTTCACCCACTCAGGATTAGTTCCATCAAGTAGTACTTCTAAAGGCTTTTTACCATTATCTAAATCAACTAATTCAAAATCATGATTATGATAAGAAAGAGTAATTCCTGCTTCATGGCATTTTTGGCCAATTTCATTTAAGATTGGAACTAGTTCATAGTAAGCTTCCTTTGTTCTTCTCTCAGCTGGAAGTACAGGACATGCAATATGATGACTACCTATTATTTGCTGATATTCTATGACCTGGTCTAATTCATTTTCAAGCATGGCAATTGGTATATGGCTAGAGCTTGCTTTCAGTCCTAATCTATCAAGTTCTTTTTTCAATTGGATTGCCGTTAATCCTCCAAATCCCGCAAACTCTACCCCTTGATATCCAAGTTTTGCTACCTTCTCTAATGTTCCTACAAAATCTTTTTCAGTCTCTTCACGTAAAGTAAATAACTGTAAGCTGAATTGAGTTTTAGTCATATATAAATCCCCCTTTTTTTAAACAAATATGTAATCGGTTACAAATATATTTCTAATTTCCTGCAATTTTTTTGTTATTCACCCCCTTCAAGGTGTAACCGGTTACAAATTATGTGATGATTTTTTATTTAGTACCTTCTCATTACTCTTTCCACCACATGACTCTCTCACAATAAAATCACATTCTAATATGTATTGCGCCTTCAATAAGGGGACTCCTTGAATTTGCTGTAGTAGTAATTTCATTGACTTTTGCCCCATCTCAAATAGTGGTTGAGCAACTGTTGTTAGGGCTGGATCAAATATTGAAGAAAAACTAATATTATCAAATCCTACAACAGCTATATCTCTAGGAACATTAAGTCCAAGCTCTTTTGCTGCTTTTACTGCCCCCATAGCCATTTCATCGTTTGCTGCAAAAATAGCAGTTGGCGTTTTCTCTATTGCCATTAACTTCAACATCTGATTATAGCCTGATTCAAAGGTAAAGTCCCCCTCTTGAACAAGCATATTACGAACCTCGATATTGTTTTGCATCAACGCTTGTTTATAGCCTTGATATCGACTTCTAGAGATTGCAAATTGTAACGGGCCAGTAATATGAGCAATTTCTTTATGACCTATTCTTATAAGATGTTCAACAGCTTCACGACTACTACTAACATTGTCGATTGAGACTGATGGTACCCTTAAACCTTCAATATATGCTGTGGCTAGAACAAGAGGATATTCTTCACTTAATGACTTTATGTAGTTGGAATCCATCCTTTCTGATAGCAAGATCATTCCATCTGTTTGCTTTTGCTTTAATAATTCAACGAGATCATACTCGTTTTCTACTTTTCGATTTGTATTCCCCAATAAGACTCGATATCCATGTCTTGCTGCTTCGTACTCAATTCCTTCGATAATACCTGAAAAAACAGTATTCATAATACTTGGTACTACTACAAGAATGATATTTGTTTCATTTCTACGAAACTGGCGGGCTAGCATATTAGGTTGATAATTTAACTCAGCGATAACGCTTAGAACTTTCTTTCTGGTTGCTTCTTTTACAGTTTCAGGATAATGCAGTACCCTTGAAACAGTAGCAACTGAAACGTTTGCTAATTTGGCCACATCACGCATCTTTACTCCCATGTAACGCTCTCCCTGTGGATGACTTTTTCTTTAACCGTCACTGTAAACGGTTACAAAAATCAGTATAAAGGGTCGAGTTCGAATATTCAATACTAAATTTTCAAAATAGTTAATATAACCCATTAAAAAAGAGATAAGCCTCTATTCCAAGTATAGAGGCTCCTCAAGTTTTTCATATAGAAGTATCAGGGGGGATACTATCTTTTCTTACTTACCCTCTTAAACAAAAGTTAAACCTAAAAATATCACTTTTTCTTTAAGAAAATAGTTTTCTGTTATTTTAGAATTCTTATTGACATTTTAATCAAAACAAGAGAGAATGAACGCGTGTACATAATTTACTATGGGGGTGAATACATTAGCAAATAGAAAAGACGTTGCCAGATTAGCAGGCGTTTCTGAAGCGACTGTTTCTCGGGTTTTCAACAATGTCGCGCCTTTGCGTGAAGAGACAAAACATAAAGTATTACAAGCTGCTAAGGAGCTTAACTATCACCCAAATGTTATTGCACAAAATTTTGCAAAAGGAAAGAGTCATAATATTGGTGTGATTGTTCCTTACCTACCTAAGGTAAATATTATGTCCACCCACTATTTTTCAGAGCTTGTCAGTGGAATTGGTGCAAAGCTTGGAGAACTTGGCTATGGTTTGCTTTTATTATTTCAATCTCCAAATGAACGAAAAAATTATGTACAGCTTTTTCAATCCCAACGAGTGGATGGATGCATTATTTTGGGCTCCAGCAATAACCCTGAAGAAATTGAGGCCATTGAAGAGCTTCATCAATTGAATTTACCATACTGCCTTGTTAACCAGACATTTCCCGGCTATTCCTTTTATTCTATTGATGCAGATCATGTGAATGGCAGTTTCATAGCAACATCATCATTACTGCAAAAAGGATTTCCAAATATTATTTTCTTAAATGGACCTGAGGAATACTCCAATAGTCTTGATCGTCTAGAAGGATACAAGCAAGCTTTAGTGGAAAAGAAAATTCTTTTTTCTAAAGAACTGATTTTCGAGGGTAATTATAGCCGAAAAAGCGGTTATCAAGCTGCGAAAGACATTTCATCGTTATTACCAACTTATAAAGCGATCTTTTCTGCAAATGATCGGATGGCGATTGGACTGATGCAAGGCTTAAACGAACTGGGTTTTCAAGCGGGCAAAGATTATGCCATTATTGGCTATGATGACTCTGAAATCTCACGAATGACAACTCCGCCACTCACTACAGTAAGAGTTCCACTTTATGATATGGGACAACTAGCTGCCGAAAAGATTCTTAGATTTATCGCACAAAATGAGACTGAACCACTAATGGTTCGACTTCCTGTTACATTAATCGAACGGGAAACTACTTCGCTTGATATGTACTAGTTCCTAAATTAGGTTATGGCACTAGTACTAATCATAGATGTTAAACCAATTCTATAAAACTTTAACAAAGGGGAAATCTTATGAAAAACATTAAAGTTGGAATGATTGGCTACAAATTCATGGGAAAGGCACATAGTCACGCTTATCGTGACCTTCCTCTCTTTTTCCCAAATACCGTTCATCCTGAAATGAAGGTGATTTGTGGACGTAATACTGAAGGTGTTGCCGAAGCAGCTAAACAATTCGGCTGGGAAGAATACACAACAGACTGGAAGGCACTTATTCAACGTGAGGATATTGATTTAATTGATATTAATGCACCAAGTGATGTACATAAGGAAATAACGATTGCTGCTGCAAAAGCTGGTAAGCATGTTTTTTGCGAAAAACCGTTAGCGCTTACATTGGAAGATTCTAGAGAAATGCTTGATGTTGTTGAGGCTGCTGGTGTAAAGCATATGGTTGGCTTTAATTATCGTTTCGCTCCTGCTGTCATGCTCGCAAAAAAGTTAATTGATGAAGGTAAATTAGGAGATATCTACCATTACCGTGCTTGGTTTTTACAAGATTGGCTAGTTGATCCAAACTTTCCTCTTGCTTGGAGGCTTCAAAAAGAAATTGCAGGCTCTGGTTCTCACGGAGATCTAGGTGCACATTTAATTGACTTAGCCCATTACCTGATTGGTGATATGGACGAAGTCATCGGGATGAGTGAAACGTTTATTAAACAAAGACCGATTACAACAGGCACTTCAGGTCTATCAGCAGGCGGTAGTGATGCGAATGCCGAAAAAGGAGAAGTAACGGTTGATGATGCAACATTATTCTTAACTCGTTTTGCTAACGGAGCTTTAGGAAGCTTTGAAGCAACAAGATATGCTTCTGGTCACCGTTGTACAAATTCTTTTGAAATCAATGGCAGTAAAGGAAGCGTTATCTTTGATTTTGAACGAATGAACGAGCTTCAAGTATACTTCACAGATGATCGTGATGATGTTCAAGGCTTCCGACGAGTTCTCGCAACAGATCCAGCACATGCTTATGCTGAAAATTGGTGGCCGCCAGGACATACAATCGGATATGAACACACATTTATTCATGAAGTGGTCGAATTAATGGAAGCGTTTAAAGAAGACCGTCAGCCTGTTCCAAACTTCCATGATGGTGTGAAATGTCAACAAGTATTAGAAGCTGTTGATCGCTCAATTGAAAAACGTCAATGGATCAAAGTTTCCGACGTTTAAGAAAAGCGCAAGCGCCTTGGTCATTGCCGTACAAACTGGAGGAGCATCGACTAAAGATTTAGGAAACACGGTAAGCGAAGCGAACCGATGTTGACTTATCGTAGGGAGATGATCTGAAGTTTGATAGGCGATAGGCGCTGGAGCTAGACACCTACACAAAGTACAAAATTTTATACTTTCTTATCTGTTAAGAAAAGCGCAAGGCGCTAAGAAATCGGCGACAAGCAAGGCGAGTAAAAATAGAAGGTGTTCTTTACCTTCATTTCCTACTTGACTTATGACCTCGAGCCGATGGCGCCTGGAGCAAAGACATTAAAACTAAGTACAATAATTTATACTTTCCTACCGTTTAATAAAATCTTAAAGGAGTGTTTCATATGAAAAAGAATGCATTAATCGTTTGGGGTGGCTGGGACGGACATGAACCAGAGCAAATATCTCAAATTTTCAAAGGAATTCTCGAAGAAGAAAATTTCAATGTAGAAGTATCTGATTCACTAGATTCTTATGCTGATCCTGAAAAATTAAAATCGTTAGATCTTATTGTTCCCCACTGGACAATGGGTGAAATTCAAAAAAAATATGTACTAAATATTTCAGAGGCTGTAATGAGTGGTGTAGGCTTAGCAGGTTGTCATGGCGGGATGTGTGATTCTTTTCGGAATAATGTTGACTGGCAATTTATGACTGGTGGAAACTGGGTAGCACACCCTGGAAATGATGGGGTTGAATACATGGTGAACATCAAGCATTCAACAAGCCCTTTATTAGATGGAATATCTGATTTTAAAGTTGTAAGTGAACAGTACTATCTCCACTATGATCCAGCAGTCGAAGTGCTCGCCACTACACGTTTCCCTGTTGTTGACGGACCTCATGCAGCAAATAAAGCGGTTGATATGCCTGTTGTCTGGACAAAACGCTGGGGACAAGGAAATGTATTTTATAGTTCATTAGGTCATAAAGCAAATATTGTGGCTATGCCAGAAGTTTCACTCATCATGCGCCGCGGATTTTTATGGGCTGCTGAGGGCAAACAACGTGCTGAAGACTTAGCAGTTGCAGCGAATGCCCGTTCTTATACAGGTATGGGAGATAGCCAATAAATCTATAAAAATAAAAAACTAAAATCATGGAGGTTTCAATATGAAAAAGCTTAAGATTGGAATTATCGGCTGTGGAAATATTAGCTCCATCTACATGGAAAATTGCCAAAACTTTGAGCACCTTGAGCTTGTGGCTTGTGCTGATCTTGATGTGGAACGTGCTCAGTCTCAGGCAGCAAAGTTCGGGATTCCAAAAGCATATACTGTTCAAGAGCTTCTTAATGATTCTGAAATAGAACTCGTGATCAACTTAACTATTCCGAAAGCCCATGCTGCAGTATGCATCCAAGCTCTTGAAGCAGGAAAACATGTTTATACCGAAAAGCCTCTTGCTGTCACACGTGAAGAAGGAAAGCAAATTTTAGAGACAGCTAAAAAACACAATCTTTTCGTAGGTAACGCACCAGACACTTTTTTAGGTGCTGGTATTCAAACATCGATCAGGCTCATTGAGCAAGGCGAAATCGGTGTTCCTATTGGAGCTTCTGCTTTCATGATTAGCAGGGGCCATGAGCATTGGCATCCAGATCCAAGCTTTTTCTATGATATCGGCGGCGGCCCAATGTTTGATATGGGACCATATTATTTAACGGCTTTAGTTGCATTATTAGGGCCTATTCAACGAATCTCAGGATCTACTAGAGTCAGTTATCCTGAGCGTACAATAACAAGTGAGCCGAAAGCTGGCGAAAAAATTAAAGTCCAAACCCCAACACATATTTCAGGTGTTATTGATTTTGCATCAGGAGCAGTCGGAACGATTACGACAAGCTTTGATGCAATGGGCGGTTCTTCCCTTCCTCCAATTGAAATTTACGGTAGTGAAGGAACATTACTTGTTCCAGATCCAAATACTTTCGGAGGACCTGTTCGTATTCGCAAGAAGGGTGAAAAAGAATTTGTAGAAGTACCATTATCCTACGGATATTCTCAAAACAGCAGGGGACTTGGTGTAGCAGACATGGCAAGCGCTATTCTAAATGGTGGAACATATCGCGCAAGTGGCGAGCTTGGCTACCACGTATTAGAAGCCATGCACGGTTTCCATGATTCCTCTGATCAAGGAACACACTATCAAATGGAAAGCACATGTAAAAGACCTGACTCCCTAGATGTGGAGCAAGAGGTTTCACATTAAAATCATTGTGGAGGACCATTTTATCTAATAGGTCCTTCGCTCTTTTTTACAAGACAATTTACTGGTCCTTCATCCTTTTGGTATGAAGGACTTTTCTTTCTAACTGGTCATCATTTTTGGTCTTCATCCTCTTTTTGATGACCTTTTCTCTCTCGATGCTTACCAGATTTGCCCTTCATTCCCACTAGAATTCCCTATACTCTTTCTATCCTAAATAAATTCACGATTGCAAAAAAGAGACGATTCATAAAGAATCGTCTCCTCTCAATTACATCGACCGGCTATAAGCTTTTTTCGCTTGCAAGGTAAATTCCTGTTGTAGAAGATTAACTTCAAATAGTTTTAACGGATCATAAAAGACTTCAGGATTATCTCTCATGTTCGCTAATTCTTCATTGCCGTTTTGAATGGTTTCTTTTGTTTCAGTAATCGTATGTTCAACCTCTTTAATAGATGCGTGGAAAAACGAAGCAACATCTTGACTTAATCCTTTTTCAAATAATTCAAATGGCAGGAATAATTTATTGGCAATGGCCTTTGTTACTTCTTCATATGATTCATTCTCTACATACTTTTTATATTGATTAAATAGCATATGATTGCTTTGATTCATCGTTCCGAATAGTCTACCTGCACCTTTTAATAATAGCTGTGTTGGTTTATTTTTCAAAAGTATATTTTCTTTTTCATATCGTACACGACCTGTCATTCTGTTTATATCACGGCGCCAGTCGTCTAGTAGCGAAAAATCACACTGCAGGGAAAGCTTTTTCTCTTCATAAATATCATTGAATGTTTCACTCATTTCATTCAAGTATGATTGACTTTCTTGAAGTTCGTCATGTGAAGCAGATATCCATGTTTCAAGCTGATGAAACACCGTTGGCAGAAGTGACCCCTCAACATAGTCCTGTATTTTCCCATTCATTTTCTCGTTAAGTGTAATGTGAATCTGTTTGAAATCACTGTCCTCTTTAATAAGAGCCGAACTTTCTTTTAGTAGCTTAGGGATCGTCTCTTTTAATTCCGTCTTCGATACTTTTATTAACGTATTATAGGCAGAAATAATAGAATCAACTTTTTCATATTGTAAATCTGATAACTTGTTTGTGAGACCCTTTAATCTGACTAAAATATCTTCATTCCATTCGATTGAGTAGATAAGTCCTTTTTCCATATCTACACGCTTTTGAAGAAGATCAGCGAGGACTTTTCTTATTAACGTTAAAACATTTGCTGTACGTTTTTCTTGCTTTTCCTTAATATCATATGGGAAATGAGTGTAAATGAATGCATTTAGCTGGCTTAATTGCTGTCCAAATGGATGTAATGAAGAATAAGGAAGAACCTCTGCCTCAGGATAAATATCTGAAATCTTCATTTTTATCTCATTTATAACAACCTGTGTACTAGCATCACTTGCAATTAAATCTACTTTATTTAATAAAAAATGAACCTTTACATTTGGGGCAAATTTTTTCAATTGATATAAAACATCGCACTCGGATTCTGATAATGGTGATGAGCCGTCTAGAACGTACAATACACCGTCTGCTAATAAAGTGGTGTTAAAAAGTTCATTTCTTGTCTCTTCATTTCTATGAATCGGTGGTGAATCAATTAGTGCACATTGATGCTCATTCAAAAAGATACACGGTCTTTTCACCTGGAATAAAGAAGAAGAATTCTCTTCCATTTCCTTCACTAATTCTCGTTGATCCTCAAGATAACGATGACCATTGCTCGAGATTTGACTCATCGTCAGTTCATCTTCATCATGCAGTACAACAAAGGCAGTGCTCGAACCTTTAAAGAATTTGTCACCTAGTAAAGAATTGACAAAGGTTGTTTTTCCACTACTTTCTTCACCCATTAGGAGAAAATGTTGTTTGATGTTTGTATTAAGTAATTCTTCTAACCACCAGCTCACCCGTTTATCTACATCAAGTGAATGAGTTTCTGCCCAATTTTTGATCGTTTTAAAAAGCTGGAGTGCTTGCTCTAACCCGCTTTGGTTATGCTCCACTTCAAATATAACTTCCTCTGCTGTGTACACAGCATCTTGAATAATCTGACCTGGGAAAATTTCATTCCAAGCAAGTACAGTGGCTGCAGGTGTTAAAGAAGCAGATCTAGTTGACAGCTTTAACCAACATGCTAACAAATATGGAATAACTCCTTGTAGTTCTTGTAAATAGTAGCGACCATCTGTTAATTCCTTAAATGTTTGTTCATAAAGTTCTACAATTCGATACCAGTCTGCATCTTCTTTATTTTCAACCGTCGTAATGACCATCTCATTAATTGTTTGTAACCAATTAAGATAGGATCCTTGGTCTTTATAGCTATTCCACAACGCCCCAATAAATGAAATAAGAGAAGGCCTGCTTGCCTCATACATCGCAAGAAGTACTTCAGAAAAATAATCCGGACTAAACGTTTTCGTTTTTCCTTCTTTCACATAAGAGGTAATGACCGAAAACCATTCTTCTTTTTGGGTACGAATAGCCTCATTAACAGCTAACTTCACCGCATGTTCATCATCGTTTTGTTCTTCATAAAAATCTCGTGCTGTTCTAGTTACTTCCGGATAATCAGGATCAATAAGAACAGCCTTTTGAATCGTATCATACGCATGATCCAGCTTTTGTCTTTCGGTATAAAGGAAAAATAACTTTAAAGCCACTTCACTTTTTAATGTTATTTCTTCTGTTTCAATAGAAGTATACATATCTTCAGCAGCAGAGAGTAAACCAAGTTGATAATAGGCATCTCCAATATTCATTTTGGCCCATGGTTCTAATTCATTTTTGATATTTTCCCACTTAAAAATGGCTGTTTCATAATCCTGCGCATGAAAGTAGAATTCTCCCTGTGCATAGCGTATGTAAGATAAATCAAAGCTTTCATCTCTACTTTGCTCATCAAAATACACCTGTCCCAATACTTGGATAGGCTGTTTGTCATCATGTTCGCTCAAAAATGTTTGATAAAATGTTTTTTCAATAAGTTGTTCTTCTCTCGTCATCGTATTCCTCCTACAACCCTATATATCATTACATATCACGTTATGTTTATTTTATATGACCCAATTTTATTTTCTCTGCTTTAAAGTGAAAAAACTTGGCATGACGACAAGTCATAATGGCGAAAGCACTAGTTTTTCTTAAACAATCATCCCCAAATAGTACATAAGAAAAGCGCAAAGCGCCCGTTTCATGTTCTCAGATATAAGGCATGCTGCGCATCTGTTTTCCACTTAATTCACTATAATCTATACGAATAGTTATGAAAAGAACAAAAAACCAAACTCTTCACATAAGAATACGCATAGAGGCTTGGTTTTATTAGGGTTTTTTATGAACTTTTTTCTACTTATTCTTTCTTTTTCTCCAGTGTCCTTAGAAAATACATAAGCGTTGCACCGATTCCTAGTCCTGGAAGTAACGAAAGCATCGGAAAAAAGATAGGGCCAATATAAATACCATTCACCTGCACGACAGGTGAGTACATAAGGCCTACTGTTACTGTATAAGCACTACACACATAAGGCAAAAAAGAATAGCTGGGCATTTTCCCTTGTACAGAATCCTTCACAGCATCCCACATGGCAAACATATAAACACAGGGATAAAACATAAGCCATTGATAGTCTAGAACCTGAAATGCCCGGTCAATTTCTCCTAAGAAGCTAGCCATGATCGCTGTATTAAAATGGCTATTCACATTAATAAGAAATTCAAGGAAAATTAAGACAAAACCTTTTAACAATTTTTTATTGAGTATTTGAGCAAACCCCGGTAAGGCGATACTCCATAAGATCGCTTCTGTTTTTGACGTCATATGTATGCTTCCCATCATCATTTTTAAAGTAATCCGTTTTCTTACCTTCGTTTTATTACTATTTACAATCACTTCCAAATCTATTCCAAAAAAGTGACCGATTTGATGATTTCGCATACATTCAGGAAAGATGAGCAGCATCTTAAAAGATACTGCTCATTCACTTAATATGTCAAAGACGCAGCAATGATCAATCCGATTGAAAGAGATAAAAATAGTAAAAACAATCCAACTGCTTGATTATCATCATCTATTGCTTTTGTAATATTGAACTTAGGTGTTAACAACTCAGCTAGATAAAAGATAATAATTTGCATAAAAATTGCAATACTTCCCCAAATGACCATATCAAAAATGTTAACAGAGTTTGCAATTGACGAATACAACACAATAGCTAATCCTAGAATACGGCCACCAAACGCATAAACTGCTGCTTTATTCCCGCTTTTAATCAGTTGCATTTCTTTATTTTTTGTTGTGACTTCAAATAAAATAATCCCGATTAACAGAAGTACAATTGCTAGACCAATATACGATAGTGTTGCTAAAAACAAATCTAAAAATGTCATCTTTTTAATCCCTTCCTTCTGGTTTCATACCAACTGGTAAGAAATATGCATTATTATCTGTTATTTGATTTCCCGCTCTTAACCCAATTCCACTTGCTTTTCCATTTACTAAAAAGCTGCCAATTAAAATTTTTGCTTCCTTAAAACCATTTACTGTTTTTATGTTTTTGGATGGGAGGTCAACATATTGTTGATACACAGGCAACGATTGTTCATATGTTTTATGCTGGTCTTCATAAAGCTTCCTTTTCCCCTGATAAACGGAAACTGTGTCTCCTTCTCTTCCAAAGCTTGGTTTCTTTACGTACTTCACATTATTTTTCCAAAACATATCTTCTTCAAGATAAGTTGGTAAAAAATACTTATGAATCCATTGTTTTTCCTGCTCAGTATAAAATGGATGATCAAGCTCCACCATACCCCAAATCACTGACTGTACTGCTTTTGATTGAAGGAGAAAGGAAGAAATTGGATTTAACATGATCAGTTTATTAGAACAAACTAACTCTAGTAGCTGAATTCCAATTGGTTCTCCTGCTTCTTCATCAACATCCTCAATCAAATGCTCTAATGGATATGTTTGGCGATATAAAATATCTATTTTGTTCCCTTCATCATCAAACAGTCCTACCCCTTTTTGAATGGTTAACTTATGTAATGGTACATATTTTGCCGAAACATTTGCAATTTCCTTTAAATAAATGGTGGTAAACTTATCTTCCTCATGAGAGTCGTGAGACGTAAACACAATCGTTGGTTCTTCAGCAAAATTCCCACGATGCAAAACTTCTGCTAAAGCCTTTCGCATCGCCATCCCTAATTTTTCGGCAAAGCCAGCATTGGGGTCAATTACTCCGAACTCCTTACACATTAGACCATTCACAAGAAAAACTTCTTTCTCAAATGTTGGTGTATCACTGTTTAGTTCAAGGACCTTTAATCCTTCGCTTGTTTGGACCAGATCAATTCTTGAAATAACTGATTCAATCGGAAGTGCTCTGTGTCGAATAAAAGGTAATACTTTTTTTGGGAAGTCTAGTTGCAGCAATGTTTCGTCCGGTAAGCTTCTTAATAAATGCCCTGTTTTAAAAAAAATAGATCCAATTCGATTTGTTGCGACTCGAATATCATCAACCTCTTTTTGAGATAAATAAGCGATATCATATAACGCATATTCACTGTCATATAAGTCATGCCAAAAAGAATCAATTTCTTCAAATACTTTGCTGCGTTTTAATCGGTGTTCAGATAAGTTGTATTCATTAGACATTACCCACCAAAACCTCCGCTAGATCCTTTTCCAAAACCAGAGCTAGAGCTTGTGCCTCCTCCCTTAAATGAACTACTAGATTGATAGCTTTTATACGCAGAACTTGATTTCAAACTACTTTTGGTTGAATAGTATCTTCCCCCGTAAAAATAATGACCATAATGTCTGGAATCATCATCATCACACTCCCAAACTCCCTCATCTGCTTCCCATTCCCAGTCTCCACAATCTGTGTCTTCTGGAACAGGAGGTAATGATTCGTTATTTCCACAACCAGCTGCTGTCAACATTGTTGCTGAAATGATGCCTGTTAATAGCTTATTGGTTTTGCTCAAGTGAAAACCTCCTTTTAATTAGTCTCATTGCATACTCAAACAATCGGATAAAATGGAAAAATACCAGTCATCATCCACCTTTTATAGTATAGTAAAAATAATCACAATTTTGGAGGTTAATGATGAAAAAAAGTTATAAATTGGAATATCGATTAAATGATGAACGTAAGGCGTATCCTGCTCTTTATCATTATGAGTTTTCAGATCCGTATGAAATCTTTTGCCGTCGATTGTGTGATTATTTTATTAAAGGAAAAAAGGTTTACAAACAAACCTCCTCAAGTCTTGAAGACGAATATTATGTGATTTACGTTGAAGAAGAAACAGATGAATTTATTTTTGAGCAAGCAGATCATTATAAACATGTAACACTTGAGGTAAGAGATTATAAGGAATATAATGAATCTCCTTTAATCTTTACATATGATTTATATTCACACGAAGAAGCTTTATCCTTAATTGGTAATGATTATTTATGGATTCAAGATGAGGAATACGAGAAAATTTCTGCAGAAATCGATGAAGATCGATCAACATATGTGCTTTATATGGTAAAGGCTTAAAATAAGAAAAGCAAAAGCGCCCGTTCAGCAACGTATGAACTGGAGCACTCCGTATGAGATAAAGCTAGACTTCCATAAGAGAGGGATCTTTCCCTCTTACGGATAGCGAGACTTATCCGATATTTACGGGCAGTCAACTTTATTGCCCGTTAATGTCGGGCATAGGAAACATGAAGAGCGCAAACGTCGATGTTGACTTATCGTAAGGAGGAGTGTGAAGTTCACTAGTTGCTGGGTGGGGGCTGGCAGTCATCTACGCGACGTCAATCTCCATGACTGCACTTGCACGTCCTGTGCTTCGGAGCTAGCCACTAAAACTAAGTACAAAATTTATACTTACCCATTTGCTGACCGCAGTTTCAACCATAAATAACATGGGATACGTACAAAACAACCGGAAGTGTGACAACACTCAATACTGTACTACACAATGTAGCAGATGAAACAAATTGCGGCTCTGTGTCATATTGCAATGCATACATCGTTGTATTTGCAGCTGTAGGCATTGCTGATAAAACAATCATAATTTGCTTTAATAAATCATCAATTGGCAAAATCAGGGTAAAACAAAAGGCAATAACAGGTGATAAAAACAACCGAATACCTAACGATAACGACAATGGTGCAAAGTCCAATTTTTTCACTGATATCTTTGCCAACTGCATTCCAAGAATGATCATAATCGTTGGAATTGCCGCATTCCCAACCATGGAAATAGCCTCCATAAAAGACCCCTCAATAGGAATTCGGAAGGTATGGAAAATAATTCCAAGTAACGCACCATATACAATTGGTACTTTTACAACCTCTTTAAGTGCCTTTTTAATACTCCCGCCATTTGGTGATCCCTTGGCAGCGTAATAAATCCCAACTGTACACATAAGTAATTGTTGAATAACCATTAAAATTACCGCATATTGCAAACCTGCTTCCCCAAAAGCAAAGAAAATTAAAGGAGTTCCATAGTTTCCGTTGTTCATAAAAGCACTTGCAAGAATCATTCCACACGTCTTTTTAAGCGAGTATCGCTTAATAAAGGCTATTCCATAGATGACTAATATTAAACAAAAAGCAAGCCCGATTGTATAAATAGCCATCATAATATAATCAATTGAAAAATTGGTAGAATAAAATGTCTTAAATGCTAAAAACGGTACCATTAAATAAATAGCCATAACAGATAACGGTCTTGTATCAAATTTAAGTAACTTTTCTCCGACAAAGCCTATGCCGAAAATAAAAAATATCGGGATAAGGACCGTAACAAATTCCATAAACTCACCTATCTATTCTACTAAAATATGTATCTAGTATAGCATATAAGTCTGATTCCAAATGTCGCATTCTAGGTTAGCATTTATATAAAAAATTTTCGTTACAACCCCTTGATCAAAACACCGTTTTCAAGCAAAGCATTGTGAATCTTTTGAGCAAAAGCAACTGCATGTTCACCATCGCCGTGAATGCAAATTGTGTCTGCTTTTATCGAAATGATTTTTCCATTTGCAGCGAATACCTTTTGCTCAAGTACCATGGATAATACCTGCTTAATCGCTTGTTCTTCATTTTTGATTAATGCATTTTTTTCGACTCGAGGGGTTAACATTCCATTTTCTTGATAAGTTCGATCTGCAAAAACCTCACTCGCAGTGCGCAAACCTATTTTTTCTCCTGCACGGATTAATTCACTTCCGGATAATCCATATAATAATAGGTGAGGGTTTACTTTATACACTGCCTCTGCAATTCCCTCGGCAAGCTCTTTATTTATTGCTGCCATATTGTATAGGGCACCATGTGGTTTTACGTGATGTAATGTCCCTCCTTCCGCTGCCACAAACGCAGATAACGCTCCAATCTGGTACACAACTAAATCAAAAGCTTCCTGTGGTGAAATCGAAATATTCCGTCTGCCAAATCCTTTTACATCCTCAAAGCCTGGGTGGGCCCCAATTTTCACAGAATGTTCTTGTGCCAATTGAACTGTTTTTCTCATTGTGGCTGGATCACCTGCATGAAAGCCACATGCGATATTTACTGAACTAATAAATGGAACAATTTCTTCATCTGCACCAATTGTATATGGTCCAAAACTTTCACCCATATCACAATTTAAATCAATTTGCGTCATGCTCAATCCCCCTAATAGCTAATGATATTCCCAGTATGATCTGTTTCATCATTCTTTCCCTTTGCATCAATAAATTTTGAGCTTCTGATAGTGATACCTCCTTGAACCTCACGTTTTCACCAGGCATCACCTGTGACAAGGTTGGTAAATCCACACTGATGACATAGCCTATTTTAGGATACCCCCCAATTGTCTGGTGATCAGACATGAGAATGATTGGCTGGCCATCGTTTGGTACTTGAATCGTCCCCATCGTGACAGCCTCTGAGAGAAGATTAAGTTGAGAAGACACTTCCAGCCTTTTACCCGATAATCGATATCCCATTCGGTCTGACTGAGGTGTAACCTTGTATTCCTCTGTTAAAAAACTATTTTGTGAGGCCTCAGTAAACATTGAGAATTGTGGACCTTTTATCATCCTTATTATTGGATTTTTTTGATAATTAGCTCTTATATTAGTTGTCAACGTCCAATTTACGGTTTGAAAAGGAGTTGGTTCGTCTTTTTTTCTAAGTAAACCAACTAATGTTTGAGACTGTAAACTTTTTATCTCTTTAGCTTTAAGTAAATCGCCTTTTTTCAATGCTCTACCTTTCATCCCGCCTATTTTCCCTCTTACATATGTACTTCTACTATTCATAACTATAGGAATATTAAATCCACCTGCAACCGCTATGTAGCTGCGGCAGCCATTTTTGGGACGACCGAACGTCAAATGGCTTCCTTTTCTTACAAGCATCGGTCTCCATAATGGTACAGACACATTGTCCACTTTTGCTGATAAATCTGCTCCACAAATCGAAATAAGATAGTCCTCTTCAAATATAAGGCTTGGTCCAATGACTGTTAGCTCTAAAACGGCTTCACCTTCAGGATTTCCAACCATGATATTGGCCAATCTAGCAGCTACTTCATCCATTACACCGCCTACGACCACACCATATTGCATAAACCCTTTTCTCCCCAAATCTTGTACTGTTGTCAAAAGCCCTGGTTCAGTTACCTTTATGGTCATTTTTAGTTACCTCCCAGTTTTCAAACTGTTCGGATGTTATTGGCTCAAACCGAATCATATCCCCTGTTTTTAAAAAACTAGGTTGTGTTGCATGTTGATCAAATAGTTTAATCGGGGTTCGTCCAATTAATTGCCAACCTCCAGGGCTTTCAATAGGATAAACTCCTGTTTGCTCTCCACCGATTCCTACACTGCCGGCAGGGATCCTTACTCTTGGTGTGTCTTTACGAGGTGTGGCAATTTTTTCTGACATCCCTCCAAGATAAGGAAATCCCGGAGCAAACCCTATCATATAAACCAAATATTCTGCATTAGTATGTATCTTAATCACTTCTTGCTCGGATAGATGATGAAAGGAAGCAACAAATGATAAATCAAGACCGTATTCTCCTCCATAACAAACAGGAATTGTGACTGTCCTTGGAGTTGCTTCATATTCAATATTCGTTTTTGAAAGCAGTTTTTTTAACATGGTTACAACCTCTTCATATGGTGAAGGTGATTCCATCTTCATTGGATCATAATAAACGGTTACAGTTGTATAACTCGGCACTGCTTCAATCATTCCAACAAAAGGATTTGCATGTAAATATGATGAAAAATGACGAACTTGAACATGAGTTTCTTTATTGATCACGTTATTGAATGTGATCGTCACAGCATGATCTCCTTGTGGAAAAAACGTTACTTTCTCCATATTCCAACCTACACTCCTTCTTAAATTTTCTTTACTAATAGTTTATCATTCTTTCACCTATGATTATTTAAAAGATTCAGAAATTGAAATAAGGGCTTTTGAAAGCTAATGTTTATGGCATTTTTCGGGAAGCCTATTTACGATAAAATGAAACCCTTTCATAAATTTTCTTGAAAAGCTTTGACATCTGATTAAAAATGATGTAAATTACCTAATGGACGAACGTTTTTAAAAACAATTCTTTCTAATATTCGTGTTTAGGGGTGTGTTAACATGGAAAACGTATTTGATTATGAAGATATTCAATTAATTCCGGCAAAATGTGTTGTAAATAGCCGTTCTGAATGTGATACGACAGTTACATTAGGTGGACATAAATTTAAGTTACCGGTAGTACCAGCTAATATGCAGACAATTATTGATGAAAAAATTGCTGTTTACTTAGCAGAAAATGGTTATTTCTATATTATGCATCGTTTTCAGCCAGAAACTCGTATCTCTTTTATCAAAGATATGAATGCACGCGGGTTAATCACATCTATTAGTGTTGGTGTAAAAGCGGAAGAATACGATTTTATTAAACAATTAGCAGAAGAACAGCTTTCACCTGACTTTATTACAATTGATATTGCACACGGTCATTCAAATGCTGTCATTGACATGATCAAGCATATTAAAACTCATTTACCTAAAAGCTTTGTGATTGCAGGGAATGTAGGAACACCTGAAGCAGTTCGTGAACTTGAGAACGCAGGTGCAGATGCTACAAAGGTAGGAATTGGACCTGGTAAGGTTTGTATCACAAAAATTAAAACTGGTTTTGGCACTGGCGGTTGGCAGCTTGCTGCACTTCGCTGGTGTGCAAAAGCGGCAACAAAACCAATTATTGCAGATGGCGGTATTCGTACTCATGGCGATATCGCAAAATCAGTTCGCTTTGGGGCATCAATGGTAATGATAGGTTCTTTATTTGCAGGTCATGAAGAATCCCCGGGTCAAACGATTGAAAAAGACGGCAAACTTTATAAAGAATACTTTGGATCTGCTTCTGAATATCAAAAAGGTGAAAAGAAAAATGTTGAAGGAAAGAAAATGTATGTGGAGCATAAAGGAGCTTTACAAGATACATTAACAGAAATGGAACAAGATCTTCAATCTTCTATTTCATATGCGGGTGGAACGAGCTTAGATGCGATTCGCCACGTTGATTATGTTATTGTAAAAAATTCAATTTTTAATGGTGATAAAGTATTTTAATGCATAAGAGAGGGACTAGTCAGTATAGTCCCTCTCTATTTATATTGTTATGATATTTATTCTGTCACTAATTCTTTAACCCTTCCAACAATTCCAGACTCCAACATGACCTTTATACCATGAGGATGTGTTAATGAATTTGTTAGAATTTTTGCGACAACACCTTCCGTTAGCTTTCCTGAACGTTGATCTTTCTTTTGGACGACCTTTACAGTTGCTCCTATTTTAATATCAGCTCGTTTTGTTCCCTGCATAAACTTCCATCTCCTTTAGTTTTCATTAGTATATCAAAAAATGTAGTCAAGCAACGTGATGTATCATTATACATTTCAATATGTAAGACTGTTTTCACAAACATTATTGCTATGTTAAAAGTGATGGGAATGGTTTATTCGTGCTATATGCTTATAGGATGCTCGCTTTCCAAGGGGTGTGATGTTAGCCTCATCGGCTCCGGCACTGTATGAGTATCACCTGTCCCACTGTTCCTACAGGAGTCTCGAATATCCGTTCAACCTAAATAGTTTTTTGTACATAGATAATAAACAACCATCTTATAAGGCTCTTTTCTAAAAGGTTGTTGTTTTTTTATATTTATTGGACATAAACGATTAGGTTGATTGGAGTGGAAGGTGCGAGACTCCTGTGGGAGTAGCGTGACAGGTGAGAACCCACAGGCGCTGGCGCCGAGGAGGCTCACCGCACGCCCACTTAAGATGAGCATCCTGGAGCTCCAATCAAATACTTCCAACACTTATTACAAAGCAATAAAGTTTGCGAAAATAGCCTATAGAAAAAACCGTATGTAAAGAACATGTTAAAAATTTCGGATATCCTTGATTCTTGTCACTATCTATTGTAGAATTTCAATATCGATTTTCGATATCGAAATTCTATTATGAAGTTAGGAGTGATTCATTGGAAGATAAAGTATTACGTAAGCTTTTTTTAGGGTTTATCCATATTCATATTTTACATCATGCGAAGGAACACCCTATCTACGGTGTATGGATGGCGGAAGAGCTTAGGGAGCATGGCTACAATATTAGTTCGGGTACTCTTTATCCTATTCTACATTCAATGGAATCAGACGGTCTCCTCATTAGAGAAGATCGAAATGTCGAAGGGAAAATTCGAAAGTACTATACAACCACAGAAAAAGGCAATGAAATTTTGATTGAAGCTAGAGCGAAAGCCTATGAACTTTTTAAAGAAATAAAAGACTAACAAAAGAAGGTGACAATATGGACGAAAAGAAAGATAGAGGATTTAGGGCTTTATTAGAAATTCTCTTAGTATCAACTAGGTTAGGTTTCACATCATTTGGCGGTCCTGTTGCCCACTTGGGGTACTTTCATAATGAATATATCCAAAGAAGAAAATGGATGGATGAGAAAAGCTATGCAGACTTAGTTGCTTTATGTCAATTCCTTCCTGGACCGGCAAGTAGTCAGGTCGGGATCGGAATAGGAGTCATGCGCGCAGGTTTACTAGGCGGGATCGTATCATTTATTGGGTTTACACTACCCTCTGTTATCGCACTTATTCTCTTTGCTTTGATTCTTCAAGGCTTGGATGTAGCGGATGCAGGCTGGATTCACGGTTTAAAAATAGTTGCTGTTGCCGTTGTTGCACATGCTATTTTAGGAATGGCTAAAAACCTCACACCTGATTTAAAACGAAAAACAATCGCTTTATTAGCTCTAGTAACAACGCTATTATGGCAAACAGCCTTTACACAGGTTGGTGTAATCTTAATTGCGGGGCTTCTCGGATTTCTATTATATAAACAGCATAGTAAATCAGAAGATTCTGATATTCGCGTCCCAATTTCAAAATGGTTTGCAACCGTCTGTTTAGTGTTATTTTTTGGACTACTCATTCTTTTACCAATTCTAAGAGAAGCTACCACCCTTAATTGGATCGCGATGTTCGATAGCTTTTATCGTTCAGGGTCTTTAGTATTTGGTGGAGGGCATGTTGTATTACCTTTACTTGAACGTGAATTTGTGCCGACTGGATGGTTAAGTGAAGAAGCATTTCTTGCTGGTTATGGAGCTGCACAGGCTGTACCAGGACCACTTTTCACATTTGCTGCCTACTTAGGAGCTGTAATGAACGGTTGGCAAGGCGGTTTATTAGCAACCGTAGCGATTTTCTTACCTGCCTTCCTACTCATCTATGGGACCCTTCCATTTTGGGACTCGTTACGTCGCAACCCTAAGATTAAGGGTGCGTTAATGGGAGTAAATGCAGCTGTTGTCGGAATTCTTATCTCAGCCTTTTACCATCCAATTTGGACCAGCTCCATTTTATCTCCGGTAGACTTTGCATTTGCAGCAATTCTTTTTAGCATGCTTGTCTATTGGAAGCTCCCACCTTGGATTATTGTTGTAACTGGTGCTATAGGAGGATTTTTATTATCTCTCCTTTAATAAGTAAAATTAGGAAATCCCCTTCAAATGCAGCTGCTTGCTGCTGAAGGGGATTTTTTCATGTCTGACTCAATTCACTAAACTCATATTGTGGTAAAACTATGCGAAAGGTTGTTCCATTCTTACTGCTTTCAAGAACATTAATTTCGCCGCGATGTTCAAAAATAATCTTTCTCACAAACGGGAGACCAATACCCATTCCTGACTCTTTTGTCGAAATAAACGGGTCAAAAATACTTTCCCACTGATCTTTAACAATCCCTTTACCGCTATCTGTTACATCAATAATAATTTTATCACCCATAATATCTGTTTTAATTGCAATATTGCGCTTAGCTTTAACATGATCCATCGATTCACAGCTATTTTTTATAAGATTAATAAAAACCTGTTTCAAATAGGCAGGACTAGCAAATGCCTTAAGCGGTTTATATTTTTGTTCAAAGCAAATTTCTATGTTCTTCTCTTTTCTAAATTCAGTCGTTAAATCAATAGCGTCTTGAATAATCTGATTTAAGTCTGCATCCTTAAACTCAACAGCTTTCTTTTTTATGTATTCTGAATAGTGATGTGTTAATTGTTCAAGCTGGGTTGTCCCTAATTGGATCATACTGACGTGACTTTCACTTTGTTTTGGTAAATCAGTTGTTTCAGCCACTAATTTGGAATATCCCTTAATAATTTGGATGTTATTTTTCACTTCATGAATAAGACTTGTTGAAATGTTTCCTAAATAATCAAGTTTTTTCTGGCGTTCTTTCAAAAGATTATAGTTTATTGTGACTAAATTATTCATCTTGACAAAAGAAAAAATGATACTTGATGAAAAAATAATCACTCCAATACTGCTGATCACAGAACCTGTCCCAGGTAAAAAATTCAAAAATCCAGTTAGTAATAGAAAAATAGAACAATAAGAAAAGGTTTGTAAAAATGACTTTAATGACGCATTTTGTATCCCTCTACAAATTATAACAACAATAATGAGCAGCAATAATACAGTACCTGTATGTACTAAGTACAGAAAATGGTAATCTCCATATACAGGAAAATACAGACTAGTATTAGAGTCAGCAGTTTGAACAACTCTTAGGCCCTCAATTCCCCATTTTGTCCAGTTAATCACATATACACCTGAACTCCACACAACTAATACCCAAAATACTTTTAAATTAAAAAATGATTGAAAAAAATTGTACCCTGTTTTGTTTTTTATATTTGGGGTGTGCTTATTAAGTAATAGATAAATTAAATAAAAAATAACTGGTACAACACCGGTTGTTCCCACCCGAAAAAAACGAAATAAACTCAATATCCATTCCTCTGGCAAAATACCTTTTAAATAAAGAACCCCGATATCCATCTGCCACAATGTGATGGAACACATAAATAATAGTAAAGCGATTCCTAGCTGTGATCCTTTATAAATCCTTGTTACATTCATTGCTAAAACTAATGGCAGCAAGCCGATTGTAAATATTAATAATGACGTTATCACGATCTCTCTTCCTTCTTGAACCTTTTAATGTACGTTTTTTCATTGTTATCAAATACCCATGATTGGTGATGACTCCCCATTTATTCGCTATCCAGTCACAACCATCTTATTATATTCTACCAACCTTCAATCAAACTATTTACCTATTATTATATAAGAAAATAGACTGAAATCATAATAGAAGGAAAGGACCAAGAAAACAAAATTATGTTTCCCAAGAGGAAAGTAAAAGAGAAAGAAACATGGCAGCTGCAACTTGATAACTGGGTAAGTTTGGTATATGATAGAGGAAAGAACATATACTAACAGACGATTGGTGCACACACACCAACCGCCTTTTAAGCTTTAGTTACTCCGCAGTGTAAAGTTGCGGTGGCTGAGGCAAGTAGAACACAGACTAGCTCCACTACCCTCATCGCCAAATGTCAGGGTGGGCTAGTCGTTTTTATTATTCCCGCTGTTTCTTGTTGCGACAATAATCGAAACGACCAAAGCAGCAAAAGCGATCATTGTATCCAATTCATCTCTTGTGATATACACGGCACCACCCCCGATCTGCCTCGGGAGTACCACCGCTGCCCATACCCAGCACAGTAACTTACTAAATTATACCATATCCACATCAAAATCCCGTTATTATCCCATCTATAACGTAAAATCACATCTTTTGTCTTATTTATCGGATCGAATAAAATGCAAATGCCATCTAATAAAGAAAAACGATGCAACATAATAAGGAGCTGAATACCAAATTTTCCAATCGAAAAAATGAATAAATTCCGTATAAATTAATAACCCTTCAAATAAAAGGGAATATACTAGCCATGCCAAACAATATAAAATAAAACTGCTCATTTTTTGGGGCATAAAATTCAGAAAAATAATCCCATAAGATGCTCCTAAGGTGAGTTCAAGAAAATGAACACTTAACTGAATACCTCCACCATTTAATTCATAAAAACGAAAATACAAACTCAAAATGAGATCTGAACTTATGTTAATTAATGCTACAACAAACCAAGATATATAAATTTCTTTTTTCGTTAAATGTTTTGGCATGAAACGAATAATAATAAGATTAATAAACAGAGAAAGATAAGGAATTAGCCACCACAATTTCATCACCAACTTTGATCATATCTTTACCATTATGATCCTTCGCTAATGAAAATATAGGTTTTCCAAAATAAAAAATCTCCTAAGGAAAAAACCTTAGAAGATCTTCTACCATTAATGACGGACTTGACCATTTCCATAAACAAAAAACTTACTTGATGTTAAAGCTTGTAACCCCATTGGGCCTCTTGCATGCAATTTTTGTGTGCTTATCCCGATTTCTGCACCATATCCAAATTCAGATCCATCCGTAAAACGGGTAGAAGCATTATGATACACTGCAGCAGCATCGACTTTATTTAAAAACCTTGCAGCATGCTGTTTATTTTCAGTCACAATTGCTTCAGAGTGATTTGTGCCATACGTGTTAATGTGCTGAATGGCTTCTTCAACATCTTTCATCACTTTTACGCTTACTGATAAAGCAAGATATTCTGTGTACCAATCTTCCTCTGTGGCAAGCTTTGCTTTTCCAAAGATCCTCTGCACCTTGTCATCTCCGAAAATTTCAACTTGGTGCTCATCTAATTTTTCAAGTAACTTCTTTCCGTATTGTGAAAACCATTTTTCTTCTATTAGAATAGTCTCAATCGCATTACATACTGAAGGTCGCTGTGTTTTACCGTTTATCACAATATTCTCAGCCATTTGATAGTCAGCTGTTTCATCAATAAATACATGGCAATTCCCTGCTCCTGTTTCAAGCACTGGAACAGACGCCTCTCTTACAACCGTATCAATTAAATTTTTTCCCCCTCGTGGAATTAGAACATCTAAGTACTCTTTAAGATGAAAGAGCTCTTTCGCTGTTTCTCTGCTTGTATCTTCAATAAGTTGAATAGCATTAACTGGTACGGCGCTTTTTTCAAGTGCTTTATGAATAGATTGGATAAGAGCTTGATTCGAATAGCTTGCAGAAGAGCTGCCTCTTAAAATAACAGCATTCCCTGTTTTTAAAGCAAGTGTTGCGGCATCTACCGTAACATTTGGACGTGCCTCGTAGATCATTCCAATCACACCAATAGGTACTCTGTTTTTCTTAATAAGCAATCCATTTTCTTTTTCAATTTTTTCAATTGTTTCTCCGATTGGATCTTGCAGTTCTATTAATAAGCGAATTGCTTCTGCCATATCATGGATTCGCTTTTCATTCAGCATAATTCGATCTAAAACACTGTCAGTTAGACCATTTTTCTTTCCAGCTTCAAGATCTTTTTTATTTTCTTCAATAATTGTTTCTTGATCTACTATAAGCTGATCAGCTATTTTAGCTAGTGCTTCATTCTTCTCTTTTGTAGATATATCAACCAATTCAAAACTTGCTTCTTTAGCTGTTTTTCCTTTTAATTGAACCTCACCCATCTGATAATCCTCCTTTATGCTTTTACCCATTTATTTCGGTGAATCACAACGATTGATGATAAAACATCATCTTTGTATAACTCTTCACTTCTTTTCCCCATTGCTTCTTTTAGTTCCTCTGATGAAAAAAGAACTTCCCCCTTGCCAAGTATGCCATTTGGGCCTACAACTTCTACGACATCATTTTTTTGGAATGATCCTTTAATATCATAAACTCCAGCAGGAAGAAGACTTTTTCCTTTATACACAAGTGCATCTTCTGCCCCTTGGTCAACGTAAATGGTCCCAGATATTTCAGAATGAAACGCAATCCATTGGCGGCTATTATTGACTGCTTGAAGACCATCCTCTCCAATGTATGTGCCATCCCCATTGCCAAGCATAATATCAACAAGCTTATTTCTGCCTTTACCTAATCCGATAAATACCTGTACACCTAATGAGAGGGCTGTTTTAGCTGCCATTAGCTTCGACTTCATCCCTCCAGTACCAACCTTTGATCCAGATCCCCCTGCAACCTCCAGCATGTCATCTGTTACTTCTTGTAGAAAATCTATTCGTTCCGCAAATGGGTTTTTTGAAGGATTTGAATCATAAAGTCCGTTAATATCTGTTAAAATAATAAGCTGATCAGCGTGAACAAGACCACTAACAAGAGCTGAAAGCATATCATTATCACCAAATGTTAACTCCTCAACAGAAACTGTGTCGTTCTCATTAATAATTGGTAAAATTCCACGTTCTAATAACTCTGTTACAGTTGCATAAGCATTTTTATATCGCTCCTGTTTTGAAAAATCATTTCGAGTAAGCAAAATTTGTGCAGGAACGATATCATAATGACTGAATTGTTCGATATAAGATTGAACCAATAGACTCTGACCCACTGCGGCTGCCGCTTGCTTTCCTTTTAAAGTAATCGGCCGTGTTGGATATCCTAAACGAGCAAATCCAGCAGCCACCGCTCCAGATGAAACGAGCAGTACTTCATGACCTGCTTCACGAAGCGCTGCAACAGCTTCTACATGATCTGTGAATTTCTCTTGATCGATTTGTCCTTTTGCATTTGTTAAGGAGCTGCTCCCAATTTTGACAACAATTCGCTTCTTATCCATTTCTTTGTCCTCCATTTTAAAAAAGCGTTGGCGCCTATTCAGCCTCTTGACTTCATTCGTGCCATCATTATCCAATTAAAAAAGCTCCAATCATCCTAAAAATAAGGACGAAAGGAGCTTAGCTTCCGTGGTACCACCTTGATTGGATATGATGAGTTTTCATTCACATCCCACTTTGCCCTTTTAACGCCAGGGTTTGCGCCTATGTTTTCATAGGACTCAAAAGGTAGGTTCAACGGATTTTTTATATGAAGTCTTTCAGCTCATAAACTTCACTCTCTGTGATAAAAAGTTCCCGCATACTAGTCCTCTGTTAAAACGTTCACTGTGATTTTTATTTATTATGCCGAGTAATTGACGTACTGTCAAGACTCTAAATTCATTATTTATCTTTAGCCACTACCTCAATTTCATCCCATTTTCCAACCTTATAATAGGCAAAAGCAATGATACTGCTAATCACGAAACTAAGTCCCATTCCCACTGCAATCCCTTGTTCTCCCAGCCAAAAGGAGCACAAATATGATAATGGGTATCTAAGAACCCAAAAAGAAACTAGATTCAAGACCAATACTTGAAACATGGCCCCCGCTGCGCGGACAATCCCATTTAGGATGAAATTAATTCCGAGAAATGGATAGAAAAACGCAATCATTTTTAAATATTCTGTTCCAAATTGTACGGCATCATTTTCTTCAATAAAAAGCCTTATTCCCCATTCAGCAAATATAACCACAATCGTGCTTATCAAGACCATAATCACTAGATTAAACACAACACCATACTTCGCAATGTCATGAACACGTCCCCATTGGTTTGCCCCAATATTTTGCCCGGCCATACTATTAACTGCTGTACCAAGCGCCATAGCAGGTAGCATAATGATACTGTCAAGCCTTTGAGCAGCACCAAAACCTGCTACAACATCACTGCCAAACGAATTCACAACACTCATAATCGCCATAACCCCTGCAGAAATCACGGTCATTTGCAACCCTGAAGGCAATCCAAGCTTCATGATTGTTGACACTTCCTCATAAGAAGGCAGCTTAGGTTTTATAAAAGGAACCAACTTTCTTCTTAACGTATCCCAAATTCCATAAAGAAAGGAGATTCCTTGAGCAAAAATGGTTGCATAGGCAGCACCTGCAATTCCGAGGTCGAATACATAAATCAATAACGGATCTAAAATCGCATTTATGATCACTGCTATCATGACATATCGTATTGGTGTCTTACTGTCTCCTAACGCTCTAAGGACAGTACTAATAAAGTTATAGCCAAATAAAAAAAGAATTCCTATAAAATTGATTTGTAAATACGTTGTCGCACCAGGAATCATCGCTTCAGGGGTGGCCATCCAAATTAAAATCTGTTCTGATAAAAAATATCCAGCAACCCCTAACAAAGCAGATAATGCTGTTAGCACCACAACAAAGGCATTGAGATAATTTATTAATCCTGTTTCATTTTGCTTGCCTTTTTGTTGCGATAAAATGGTGAGTGTTGCATTATTAATCCCGATAATAAATGATAAGATCGTAAAGATAACTGTACTTGAAACAGCTATCGCACCTAGTGCATTGGCGCCTAATAAATTCCCGACCCATAGGCTGTCAATAAATTGATAGGAGATTTGCAATAAATTAGTAAACATTATTGGCAATGAAAACACCCAAATCTGCTTCATGATGCATCCACTTGTGAAATCATGTTGTATCATCCTGTAACTTCCTCTCATGTCGAATCAATTGGTTCAACATTCTTCATTACTTTTATGTTATCACAGCTGTTTAGGATCATGCACAAGGTAGGATTGAGTAAAAGGGGGCACGCTCACATTTATGAGCGTGCCCCCTTTTTAGTTGGAAGAGAGTTATATTTTCGATTTTTGACATTTATTTGCGATTCTCGTAAATTATATTCGATTCAGTAAATTTATTTTCGATTCTATGAATTTATTTTCGATTAGATAAATTCCAACAAAAATCGACAGATATTATATACGATCTATAGGAATATACCTTGAAATGTTTTAACCCCTAATAACCAAATACAACTAGAAAACAAATTTCTAATAAAAACGTACCCCTATATTGATACCTTTTAAAAGAACCATTTCTCCCATCCCCTTGACTAGCGATCTACTTTTGCTTCATTTTATGAATACCAGCTAGAAAACTATCTATAAGTAAATGCAGACTTTTATCATGATCAAGAGGAAGTCCAAAGCCTCCTTTTTGCTCTAAGGATGAAAATCCATGTAGTATGCTTCGCAGCCCTCTTACGGCATGGATACTCTCATCGTCTTCTAGCCCATACCCACTCAGGATTTGAACAATTAATTCAACAATTTTGCGACTAATTCGTTGAAGCTCTTGGTCTTCTTTGTCTGATGATTGCAAAGTAAGCTCATAGATTCCTGGATGTTCCCGGGAAAATTCAATATAAGCATCTGATAAGGAATGAACAGCTTCATCCGTTGATTTCCCAATTGAAGCTTGTGCCAAGCGATCATATAAAACTTCCAACCCGTGTACAGCTAACTTTTTACGTAATCCTCCCAGTCCTTCAACATGATTGTATAAAGAAGGAGGGCGTACATTTAGGTTTTTGGCTAATGATGCTAATGTGACTGCTTCTAATCCTTCCTTATCAGCTAATTTTGTCGCTTCTTGTAAAATTGTCTGCAAATCTAGTCCCATTCTTGGCATATAAACTTTGACCCCCTACTTTTTTATTTTACGTTGAGCATGCTCAATTGCTCGTTTGATAGCTGCTTGAGGGCTCACGATCATTTCTCCATGACCAACAGCAAGTAATGTTGGTTCAAGTGCGATGATTTTCCTCACACTTTCTAGGGCAAGTTCTTTATTCCATGTTGCCATTGCCGGAAATGGAAAAAATGGTTGAAGCTGCCCGCTTACCGCTATCCCGCCTCTTGTTTGCATAGCATCTCCGGCAATAATCGTTTGATCTCGTGTATCAAAAAAAGAAATCGACCCTGGAGTATGACCTGGTGTTGCAATGACAACGAGAGAATCAATTTGATCCCCTTCGTGTAATAGCTGATCTGGTTGTAAATGGATGTTTTTAGGGATACCGCCTTTAATAGGTGTTTGCTGCTCGTGAGGTTCTAGCCCCATATCTCCTTTTAATAACCTGCTATCCCTTGCTGATATTGAAATCGGCACTTTCGGAAATAATGAATATAGCTTAACAAGAGAGCCAACATGATCGCCATGCGCATGTGTAAGCATAATATTTTTTAGCGGCTTTCCTATTTCATTTATAACCTTTACAATCCCTTTAAAACTATTTGGTATTCCTGTATCAATTAAAGTAAGGCCATTCAATTCCTCCACAAGATAACAATTCACCGGAAAGAATCCTGGTAAAAAAGTTAGTTGGTATAAATTCCCTTTTCTTGTCATTTTCATCTCAATCTCCCCTTTATGATCATTTGCATAAAAACTAACGATATTAGTTTTATATTAAACTAATAGCGTTAGTTTTCTCAAGCCCTTTTTCTAAAGAAATGATAAAAGGCATATCACACGAAATGATACACCCTCTACAATATTATCTAACTGCATATACTCTTGCTTCAAATGGTTTTAATACCACGTTTTTTACAGGTTTGTGATCCTCTACTTCATAATTTGCTAACCATAAACCTTTAGCATCTAACGCAACATCTAAACCGCCTTCCCAGGTTGCACGTTCATCTGTTAAATTTGTCATAACGACTACTTTTTCTTTGTCCAGCGTACGTGTATAGACATAAATTTGAGGATGATCTTCTAAAAGTAAATCGTATGAACCATAAGTAAAGATGTCATGTTCTTTTTTTAGTTTAATCATTTTTTTATAGAAATGAAGAATTGAACCCTCATCCTGCAATTGGTTTTCAACATTAATCGTTTTATAGTTATCGTTAACACCTAGCCAAGGTTTCCCTGTTGTAAAGCCTGCGTTTGGTTCTCCTGACCATTGCATAGGAGTTCTGGAATTATCACGACTTGCTGCCCAAATGATTTCCATGATTTCTTCATGTGGTACTCCTTCAGCACGTTTAATACGGTACATATTCTTATCTGCAACATCATTATACTCGTCAATTGTGTCAAATTTAACATTCGTCATGCCGATCTCTTGACCTTGATAAATAAACGGAGTCCCTTGCATCAAGAAGTACATGGCAGCTAATGCTGTAGCACTTTCATACCAATATTCCTGATCATTTCCCCATGTTGAAACTCGGCGGGGCTGATCATGATTTTCAATAAATAAGGCATTCCACCCTTTATTTTCTAAGGTTTTTTGCCATTTTGTTAATACTCTTTTTAATCCTCGAATGTCTAGTTTATTTTCCTTTGAAGCATTCCACAATGCTAAATGTTCAAATTGAAACACCATATTAAATTTCCCGTTCTCTGTTCCAACCCATTGATCCAGATCCTCTTCATCCTCTACTTTCACTCCATTTGCTTCCCCAACTGTCATAATGTCGTATTTTGAGAAGGTCTCTTCTTTCAATTCTGATAGATAGTTGTGGATTCCCTTTACATTCATATGTTTGTTAAAGGATGGAACATATTTTAAGCCATATGGATTTGGCATATCCTCTAAGCCCTCTTCCTTATTAATATGACTAATTGCATCAACACGGAAGCCGTCAATTCCTTTATCAAGCCACCAATTAATCATACTGTACAATGCATGACGTACATTTGGGTTCTTCCAGTTAAGATCAGGTTGTTTGGTGGAAAAGATATGCATATAATACTGGTCTGTCTTCTCATCATATTCCCAAGCGGAACCACTAAAGATACTTTCCCAATTGTTGGGTTCTCTTCCATCTACTCCATCCCGCCAAATATACCAGTCGCGTTTTTCGTTATCCCTTGAAGACCGCGATTCAATAAACCATGGATGTTCATCACTTGTATGATTAATCACTAAGTCAATAATTAACCTCATGCCTCGATTATGAACTTCTTCAAGCAATTGATCAAAATCAGCCATCGTCCCAAATTCATCCATAATGGCCTGGTAATCACTAATGTCATAGCCATTATCATCATTAGGGGATTTATACATTGGACAAATCCAAATCACATCAATCCCCAGGTCTTGAATATAATCTAATTTTGATATCATTCCCTGAAGATCACCAATTCCGTCCCCATTTGAATCCATAAAGCTTCTTGGATACACTTGATAGGCAACTGCTTCTTTCCACCAGATTTTCTTCATATTTCGCCCTCTCTTATTTCACATCATATATTCATTGCTTTCCTTAGCATTATACCCACTTACGTTAGTACGTAAGCTTGAATTTCATAATGGCGCTGACAAAGGAAAAGGATAAAAGATAAAAATGTTTAACAAAAACCTACATTTCAATCCGTTATCCTTTTTCAACCTCAAATGTTTATCTTTTTTCACATGACTTTCTTTCAATAAATTTTGTTGGGATCGTTATCCTCTTAGGCAGTGTATCTGGTATTTTTATTTTCTCAATTAAGCAATTCGTTGCCTCGAGCCCTAGTTGATAGATACATATATCAACAGAGGTAATCGGCGGTTTGGAATGCTCAGACAACATAAGGTTATTAAAACTAACAATCGACATATCTTCTGGAACACGAATGTTGATTTCCTCTAAATGACTGATCATTTCATAAGCAATTAAATCATCCTGTGTGACAAGTGCGGTTGGAGAAGATGGTAATGACATAAGAGAATGGATCGCTTCTCTACCATTTTCCTTAATGTATTCCTCATGTACAATATACTCTTCTTTAAAAGAGATATCTGCTTCTTTTAATGCCAGCTTATATCCATTAAGCCGATCAATTGTTACGACAAAGTGAAGGCTCCCTCCTACAAACGCAATGTTGCGATGACCAAGTTGAATGAGGTAATTCGTCACTTGTTTTGTACTGTATATATTATCATTATCAACAAATGAAATTCGTTCCTCATTCTCATAAGGTCTGCCAACAACAACGAATGGAAAATTAGATTTTTGCAAAAAATTCATGGTCTTATCGTTCACTCTTGAATATAAAAGAACAATTCCATCTACTCGACGACCTTGTACCATAGAAACAACTTCATTATAGATTTCATCTTCTGTCGAACCTGTTGAAAGATAAATTCCATATTTATTAGTATGTGCACTCGTACTAATCCCTCTTAAAACTTCTGGAAAGAAAGGATTTTGAAATGCATGATAAGCAGAGTTCGGCATGATCACACCAATCGCTTGCGTGCTTTTGGCTGCTAAACTGCGGGCTTGAAAGTTTGGATGATACCCCAATTCCTCCATCACCTCGCGAACTCTTTTCTTTGTTTGTTCACTTATACGCGGGCTATTTGCAATAACCCTTGACACCGTTGAAGGTGCTACATTCGCTCTTTTTGCAACATCTTTAATTGTAACGATCATTACTGCCTCCTTACCAATTGCAGGCGTTACTATATATCGGAGATTCCTCCGTTTTATTCACACCATTTCCTGCTTCTATCATAATACGTAAAGAGGGATTATGGAAACGATTTCGTTATATATGTTATTTTAACTGATCAAATCAATTGCTTTCGTAATAAAAATTTTCAATTAATCTGGAAAACAAATGCATAATTTTTTATGCGCACAACAATACCAAATAAAAAAGGGCACATTGGCCCTTTTTAATAAACCTGAGATTAAACATCCATTTTTGGAGATTCCTCCAACCACCCTTTTGAAATCATGATTGAAATTCCTTCCCTCATGTATTCATATGTATCCTTACCAAATACACCAAATTTCACATTTAAGTCCCTACGTAAGCTAAATCCAGTACCAAAACCTGATGCTCCAATACTGAAATTACATAAAAGGTGTGCACAATACATCATAAGCTTCTCAGAAAAAGGAGCGACTTCGGAATTTGTAGTAGATCCTCCTGATGGAATCGGAGGTTGAATATCATTTTCAAGTAGAATTTTCTCTGTTTCTGAAATCACACTTTTTGAAAGCTCTTTTCCCCTTATAAAATAATTCTTCACTTCTTCATCTTTTGCACATTGAGAAAAACCTTCCATTAAATTCATGCCAATCACATTTGTTTCAATTGCATGATATAAAAATCCAAATTCAACAACATTTATTTGTCTCTTTTCACCAAATAAATTTGTTCCTTTTAAATAGTTTTTATCTGTAATAAAACTACTTGAGCTTGGCAAGTTTGTTGTAATAGGTGGTGGAAGATGCCCTTTTTCTAAGAGGTATTCTGTAAAAAGGGCATAATATGTTTGTGACAGTTCAGTTAGCTCCTTATAAAGCTTAATAATGTCTTCACGAGTAGATAATATAACATGTAGTGTGTACATACCTAAGCTGATTTCTTTTAAAATCCGACTGAACATGATGTCAAATCCACCAACAAATAATGGTGGAGCATTTAAATGAATATCTTCGCTCGTAAACGCAATGGGAACAACTGCGTTTTCGGCTTGAATGATCCCTTCCAACTTTTTTACTTTTGAATGAAGTTTTTCATGAAGCTCTGATAATAATTGTTTTGCTTTCTTATCATCCGATGTTTGAATAAAATGCTCTAAAATTCTTAATATCATTGTTTTTTTATGATATGTCACCCATACTGCTCCAAATTCCGCCGATCCTATTTTTGGTTTATTATGCAAGAGAAACTAACCTCCCTATATTGCTTACCTATACTTAATATAATTCGATATTCTTAAAAAAATATACAGAACTACTTATCAATGTGGCTCCATTTTTATTATAGAAAGTTAAATAGACATCATTCGTTTCGTTATAGGGAATAGTAAAAAAAAACAACTAGAGGAGGAAAATACATGGCTCATCGTTCAAAATGTTTTTGCATGAATGAATACGATTTACTAAAAAAAGTGGTACTATGTTCTCCTGATTTTATGACAATAAAGGAACCTATCAATGAAACACAAAAACAATATCTAAAAGAAAATATTGATACAAAGATAGCTCAAAAGCAGCATAATGTATTAGTCCAAACATTACGGGATCTTGGAATTGAGGTTCATTTATTACCCCCTCAAAAAAAATTCCCAGAGCAGGTATTTACTCGTGACATAGGATTTACATTAGGACATCAAGTTTTTGTTGCAGATATGGCTCATGATGTACGAATCGGTGAAGAAAAAGAGTTTATTACTTATCTCGAAAATGAAAAAATCACCTATACCAATCTTGTAGGAGATATTATTGAAGGTGGAGATGTCCTTATTGATGGTAAAACCATTTATGTCGGTGTTAGTAATCGGACAAATGTGGAAGCAATTCAACATTTACAATCACTTTTGCCTACATATGATGTTATCGAAATTCCTTTCACGGATACGTATTTGCATCTTGATTGTGTATTTAATATCATCTCTCCAAATGAGGCATTAATTTTTCCTGGTGAAATAGACAAAGACAAAGCACAATACCTAACTTCACGATATGAACTTATTGAAGTTTCAGAACAAGAACAAGCAACATTAGGAACTAACGTTTTATCAATTGGTGAAAAACGGATTCTAAGCTTGCCAATTAATAAAGAAGTGAATGAAAAACTTAAAGATCGAGGGTATGAAATCATTGAAGTTGATATTACAGAGATTATTAAATCAGGTGGAGCCTTTAGGTGTTGTACTTTACCATTGTTAAGAGGTTAAAAGTCTAAGGGCAGTCTTTATTAGACTGCCCTTAAATTTAAATGCATTCATATTCTTTAAAAATCAAAATTATCTGGATCTGGCCCAACCCGCTTATTTTGATTTAAGGAATTTATTATTTGCATTTCCTCTTTTGTTAGCTCAAAGTCAAAAACCGATGCATTTTCAACAATTCTGTGTTCTTTTGTTGATTTTGGTATCGTGATAACACCGTTTTGCAGATCCCAACGCAAAATAATTTGTGCAATTGATTTTTGATATTTCGTAGCAATACCCCGTAAGGTCGCGTTGTCTAATAACCCACCTTGCATTAATGGTGACCAAGCTTCAAGCTGAATACTATGTTTCCGACAAAAATCTTGAAGTTCTTCTTGTGTTAAGCGGGGGTGATATTCCACTTGATTAATCATCGGTTTGATTTCGGCATCCTTCATTAAATCCTCAAGATGATGAATTTGAAAATTACTTACACCAATTGCCTTTACTTTCCCTTGTTTATAAAGAGTCTCTAACGCTCTCCACGCATCTTTATATTTACCTTCAACTGGCCAGTGAATAAGATATAAATCTAAATAATCCAACCCTAGTTTTTGCAAGCTATTTTCAAAAGCTTTTAGTGTTAACTCATAACCAAGATCATCATTCCAAACCTTTGTTGTCACAAATAATTCTTCCCTAGAAATATTTGCTTCCTTTTGACCTTCACGAATGCCTTCTCCAACGCCTGCTTCATTCTCGTATATAGCTGCGGTGTCAATACTTCGGTACCCATGTTTAATAGCAGTTTTTAGAGCACTCACTAATTCCGGACCTTCCTCTACCTTAAACACTCCAATGCCAAGCCAAGGCATTTTTACTCCATTATGCAATGTTGTTGTTGCTTGTAATCCTTTTATCATAAAAATCTCCTCCAAAAATCGGTAATATTCCCGCCCATTCCACCCATATAAAAACGTTTATTAAGAGCTTTATTGATCCTTTTTTTCTAACAAACGACTGCATCCGGTTAAAATAACTGCGCCAATTACCATGAGTCCACCAATCCAAGCAGTGTGAATCAATCCAATTGAATCTGTAATTATTCCACCTACATAAGAACCGATTGCAATCCCCGCATTAAATGCCGCAATATTAACTGCTGATGCCACATCAACCGCACTTGGAACAAATCTTTCCGCTAATGTGACAACATGCACTTGTAGACCAGGCACATTCATAAATGCAAGAAGTCCCATCAAAATAATGGTCATTAATCCCGCAATTTTGAATGGTGCTGTGAATGTTAGAACAATTAGGACAATAGCTTGGACAATAAACATATAAAACAATGCCTTAAGTGGGTCACGGTTTGCTAATCTCCCACCCATGACATTTCCGATTGCAATGGCTATTCCATATACAAGTAAAATAATGGCAACAACATTTTCTTTAAACCCTGTCACATATTGAAGCAATGGTGAAAGGTACGTAAAAACAACAAATGTCCCACCATATCCTAAAGCGGTAATACTAAATAATAGTAAAAGTCGGCCATTTGAAAGGAGCTTGAACTGATCTTTGAATTTTGTTCTTACTCCCTTCGGCAAGTCAGATGGAACAAGAATGCTGTTAGCAATAAGAGCCATTATTCCAACTACAACAATTGCAACAAATGCTGCTCTCCATCCAAATTGCTGGCCAATAAAGGTTCCTAGCGGCACCCCTGTTACGGTGGCAACTGTAAGTCCAGTAAACATTATCGAAATGGCACTAGCCCGTTTAGTTTCTGGAACCAAATTCGCTGCGATTGTTGAACCAATTGACATAAAAACACCATGTGAAAAAGCCGAGAGAACACGAGCAACAAGTAAAATTCCCACATTTGTTGCACTAGCAGCAATTGTATTCCCTACTATGAAAACAATCATGATCCAAAGCAATAAGCTTTTTCTAGACATACTTGATGTTAGGGACGTTAATATCGGAGCTCCAAATGTCACACCTAATGCATATAACGATACTGTTAATCCTGCTGTTGTCACAGGTATGTGTAAATCATCTGATATAAGTGGCAATAGTCCCACACTAATAAATTCGGTTGTTCCTATTGCAAAAGCACTGACTGCTAATGCCAACAACGCAAGCGTACTTCTTTTTTTATCTAATGACATTAATATCTCCTCCTCAAATAGAAATGTTTGTATGACTTACAATCCGCATGCAGACGATAAAATAAATTGGTGAAAATCAATCGGCAAATGTTATTATGAGATATACATTTCGAAATGAGAAGAACGCACTTTTAAGTACGATAGGTACCAAAAAGTTCTATAGATACTTTTTAGTTCCTATTAAATGGAGGAGAACTATGCAAAAGAAAAAATACAACATCGGAGTTGAAGCAACATTAGAAGTAATAGGGGGGAAATGGAAGTGTGTAATTCTTTGCCACCTTACCCACGGGAAAAAACGCACAAGCGAGCTAAAGCGTTTAATGCCTAACATCACACAAAAAATGCTCACTCAACAATTACGCGAATTAGAAGAAGACGGTGTAATCAACCGAATCGTTTATCATGAAATTCCCCCTAAGGTTGAATATGAATTAAGTGAATACGGAAAAAGCTTAGAACATATTTTAGATGCTTTATGTGCATGGGGAGAAAGCCATTTAACACAAGTATATGGCGATAAAAATGAAGTTTTAGAAGAAGGAATACTAAATAATAAAAAATAACTTTTGCCTAAATAAGTGAAAATCCCAAGCGTAAAAGGCTTGGGATTCTTTATATAAAAAACGCTCCGTAGCCCATTGCACCAACAATAACAAGTGCCGGATGGACCTTTAATTTTTCTAATAATAAAAAACTAGCCACAACAAGAAACAAGGTTTGCCACATTCCTGTATCATGATAAGAAGTAAAGAAAAAACTGAAAGCCATCACTCCAAGTAAAACAGCAATGGCAGGACGAATAAATGTTGTCATTCGTTTCACTTTAGGTGAATCTTTGTATTTATATAAAAAACCTAATAAAACAATCATCAATATAAGCGATGGTGCTACTGTGGCAAAAACACCAATAAAACTTCCTAAAACTCCACCTTGTTGATAACCAATATAGCCTGCCATTTTTGTTGCTATCGGACCTGGCAACGCATTCCCTAATGCAAGCACCTCGCTAAACTCATTCACATTCATCCAGCCATAACGGTCTACGACTTCATTTTCGATTAATGGAATTGATGAAGGTCCTCCACCATAACCTAATATCCCTGGGATAAAAAAGGCAAGAAAGATCTCCCAATATATCATGATGCATTCCCTCTTTCCACTTGATGCTCTTTTTCCGGCTTTTCATCTTTGATCATTATCGCTGAGATTAATAAGACAACAATTAAGATAGCTGGATGTAATCCAAGAACCTCCATTACAAGAAAACTTCCACCGACAAACACTAAAGATTTTACCCAGCCCATTGATTTTTGTGATTTTTTGAAAAAATCCCATGTTAACGTTGCAAGCATAACACCAACAACTGGAACTACCGCAGCTGTCATCCCCTGAACCCATGGGTAATCTTTTATAGAAGTGATTGTTGTTAATAACACAATCATCAAGATAATAGTTGGAAGGATTGAAGATATAATTGCATTGATAAGACCTAAAATACCTGCAACACGATAGCCGATATAACCGGCCATTTTCGTATTAATTGGTCCAGGCAACGTATTTCCTAGAGCCAACACATCTGCAAACTCATCATCATTCATCCATTTATATTTTAGGACGACTTCTTTATGAACAAGTGGAATTGAGGATGGACCGCCACCGTAACCTAACATTCCTGAACGAAAAAACGCTAAGAATATTTGAAGGTGTTTCATTTCTACTCACCCTTTATTATTTAATTTCTTGAAAACATACGAACATCTACTTGCTAATTAGTATCCCCCTCTCCCCATAAAATGTGCCTTTACAATAAGTATGGATCTCATTACTAATTTATGCTGTTTATTTTTCGTTTGTTAGTATTTTTGTATCTATTAACTAACAAACGAAACTTTATTTGATCATTTATGATTATATAGTATATTCACAACCATTTCTATACATTTTTTTGAAAATTTCACAAAATAAAAAGAGAATGCCTGCAGAAATAATCTCCATGCATTCTCTACTTTTATAATTTCATGCCGCTTCTGCTTTTAAAGCGTCTAAGCAAAATATGGCTTTCAACCCTTGTAATCCCTTCAAGCGCATACAACTCATTATTAATAAACTTCTCTAATGCCTCGAAATCATCGACTAACACATGCATATGTAATGTGCTTGGCCCTGTCATTTGATAGCAGCTGGACACACATGGATTATCCGCAAGCTTTTGGGCAACCTCAACCAAATAAGCTGGTTCACAATCTACTTCAAAAAATGCCGAAACATTTTTCCCCATTTTTTCCGAATTGATCACAACACTAAATTTTTCAATCACATCATTTTTTATCAGTTGATTCACTCGTTCTCGAACAGAAACTCGTGATAAATCAAGTTCCTTCCCTATATCTGAATAAGACATCCTGCCGTTTTTCGTGAGAAGTTCCAGTATTTTCTTATCAATGTGATCTATTTTCAATAAAAACCCATCCTTTAAGCATTATATAGTTTAAGTATAAATGATATAAGATGAGAGATAAAAGTGAAACATAAAGAAAATGGAGAGTAGATTTTCTAAAAAAGGAGTACTCCAAGAACACACTCCTCTTCGGCTTGCTTAAAATTTATCTTCGATTATGCTGATATATCTTCGATTTTAGGATTTTATCAACGATTATGGAGATTTATCTTCGATTTTCAGGATTTATTTTCGATTAGTCATTTTTCGCCAAAATCCCCTAACTTTAACACATTACCTCCCAACTGCTGCCCCATCACTTCTTGGGTCAACACCACCGTGAACAAAGCCCTGGTCATCGATCAGAATAGCGTTTGCGTGACCCATAATTCCATCAAAATCATCGACTTTAGTAACAACATGACCTGCTTTTGATAATTCCTCAAGAACATCTATGCTCACACGGCCTTCTATTTTCAGCTCTTGTGTTTGTTCTCCCCAAGTTCTTCCCCATACAAATCTTGGGGCGCTAATGGCAGATTGCGGATCCATGCCGTAATCAATCATTCTTGTAAGGATAGCTGTTTGGGTCTGAGGCTGACCCTCTCCACCTTGTGTTCCATAAAGGATTCGCGGCATTCCTTCTTTTAACACCATCGCAGGCATTAACGTATGAAATGACCTTTTTCCCGGTTCAAGACAATTAGCTTGAGTTGAATCTAAAGAGAAAAAGGACCCTCGATTTTGCATCACAATCCCCGTATCCCCTGCAACAACACCTGAACCAAATTCAAAATAAAGGCTTTGGATAAATGAAACAGCATTTCCTTCCTGATCAATAACAGCTGCATGAGCTGTATCACTTCCAACCGAATGGGTTTCAACATCCCTTACACTGTCATACCGAAGCTCTGCCGCCATCTTTTTTCCGTAAGATTTGCTTATTAATCGTTCTAATGGGATATCATAAAATTGTGGATCTGTTAGATGTTTGTTGCGATCCTGAAAACTTCTTTTTAATGCTTCTACTAGTAAATGATAATAATGATAAGATCCTTGCTCAACTGAGTTAAAATCAAAATTTTCTAAAATATTTAACGCCATTAACCCAACAAACCCTTGTGAATTTGGCGGCGCTTGGTATACATCATAGCCTCTGTAGGTTGTCGTAATTGGGTCAATCCATTCTCCTTCATGGTTAGCAAAATCCTCTAATGTTAAGCGGCTGCCTTTGTTTTTCAAGCTTGAAACAATACGTTCCGCCAACTTCCCTTTATAAAAATCATCTCTGCCGTATTCGGCTAGCTGCTTTAATGTTTTTGATAAATCGGATTGGATGAAACGTTGATATGCCTTAGGAATCTGCTGATTCGGTAAAAATATTTGTGCTGTATCACGATCTTCCTTTAACAATTCCTCCCTCTTTATCGTGTTTTCATGTTGATCAGGTGAGAGTGGAAACCCATTTTCAGCATACTCGATTGCAGGTTGCAATACTTCTTCTAATGTTAATCTGCCATATTCTTTTAAAACAGCATCCCAACTATCCACCATCCCAGGAACCGTAATGGCACTTTCGATTCCCCGAATTGGGATCGAATCTTTCCCACCATACAACTCCCGTGTCAAATTAATTCCGGATCGACCACTTCCGTTATAGACTCTAACCTTTTGTTCATTTCTGCTATATGTAAGAAAAAATGAGTCCCCTCCAAGTCCGGTCATATGTGGATACACTACTGCAAGACAAGCACTCACCGCTACAGCTGCATCAAATGCATTTCCCCCTCTTTCTAAAATTGAATTTCCCGCTTGGCTTGCTAAATAATGAGGACTAACGACCATTGATTTTGAACCTACGATTGCTTTGTTCACTCTTTATTCCTCCAATCTATTTAAATATATAACTAGAGTATTCTCGAAAGTAAAAAGCAAAACCTTTTTATTTATCAAAGGTTTTGCTAAACATTTTTTACTTAAATGTTTGCTGTTTCAACCTCAACCGGCTTCACCCAGCCCCCACCTGGAGCAACTTCTAGCACTCTCCCATTCTCATAAACCACATTCCCTCTATTAATAGTCCCGGTTATTTTACATGGAAACGTATGACCTACATAGAGGCTTTCTTTATGCTTTGCATAAAAATTTTCTTCTGTGACCGTAAACGATTCATTTAATGTAACAATCGCAAGATCTGCGTCTCTTCCCTCTGTTATTGCCCCTTTTCGATCTGAAAGTCCAAATCGCTCAGATGGAGCTTGTGCTGTCCATTTTGCCACCAATTCAAATGGAATTTTGTATTTTACAGCAAGCTCAATCATTGATAATAAAGTAAATTGACCACCGCTAATTCCTCCCCATGCCTGGAATAAGTTATGGATCTTGGGATCTTTTAATTCATATGGACATGGAGAATGATCAGAAGAAATCATATCGAATTTTTGATTGATTAAAAGATTCATTAATTTTTCTTGCTCTTCTTTTTCTCTAAGAGGGGGTGCACACTTTGCTACTGTTCCTAGTTCTCTTAAATGCTGGTGATTAAATAAAAGATAATGTGGACAGGTTTCAACCGTTATGTTTAATCCCTTCCTTTTGGCTTGTTCAATTATTTCAATGGCCTCTGCGGAGCTAATATGAACAAAATGGAGAGGACAGCCTGTGACCTCAGAGTAGTAGATAGCTCGCTGTACAGCCTCGACCTCAGCCATAATTGGGCGCGTCTCTAGATAGTCATCAGCTGTAAACTTTCCTTCCTTTTCCTTTTGCACCTTTAACCAATTAGTCACCGCCGCACTTTCAGAGTGCAGGGCCAAGATCTTGCCTAGCTTGGCAATCTGCTTCATTCCATTTAGTAAGGTAATATCATCAACTGCTTCAAATTCTTTATTCCCTGTTGTTGAAAGAAACGCTTTAAATCCGATTGCTCCTGATTCAGCAAGAGCTTCCAGGTCCCCTTCATTTCCCGGGACAAGTCCTCCCCACAAGCTAAAATCTACAAATGACTTTTCACAGCCTAGCTTTGCTTTTTCAAATAAAGCTTCCTCTGTAACTGTGGAAGGAATTCCATTTAACGGCATATCAAAATAAGTTGTACATCCACCTGCTGCCATCATCTGTGAACCTGTGTGAAAACCTTCCCAATGCTCTCTGCCAGGCTCACTAAAATGCACATGAACATCAATCATTCCGGGAAAAACGTATTGGTTTGTTGCATCCCAGATTTTTTCCGCTTTATTCATTAGATTCTTGCCAAGAATTTGAATGAGTCCATCTTTAATTCCTATATCAAGTTGTTCTGAACCAGCGGGTAGAACAACATTTCCGTTTTTGATTATTAGGTCCATTTTTTCCATAAGAACAACTCCCTTTAAAATTTTTTATATAGAATCATCCATTCCACTGAATTACTTGAGCGAATATTAAGAAAATTATTGCGACAATAAACCATATTGAAAACAACGGCAGGTAGAATCGTACCCATTTTTGCCATGAAACTCCCGCTAAAGCAAGTGTTGCCATGAAATATCCAGAGGTAGGGTACAAAATATTACCAATACCATCTCCAAATTGGTAGGCTAATACAGCAGTTTGTCTTGTAACCCCAATTAAATCTGACAATGGAGCCATAATCGGCATCGTCACTAAAGCTTGCCCACTCCCGGAAGGTACTAAGAAATTGAATAACATTTGCACAATAAACATACCGATAGCACTAAAAACTGCCGGGAATTCTCCTACAAACATACCAAGACTATTAACAATAGTATCCATTACTAACCCATCTTCCATCACTACAGCAACTGCTCTGGCAACACCTACAATGAATGCTCCAACTAACACTTCACGAAATCCTTCATTAAACCCTTCACAAAGCTCAGACAACGTTAATCCAGATATGCTTCCAACTATAATTCCCATAACAATGAACATGCCTGCCATCTCTAACATAAACCAACCTTGAGCAAGCACTCCGTAAACCAATAAGCCAAAAAAGACAAAAAGGAGAGCAGAGGCGAGTTTTTGCCTTGATGTAGCCTTATATTCTATGGATGTTGATGCTAAATGGTATTGTGATCTCTTTTTAGAATCTTCTACATATACAAGACTGTCCATTGGGTTTTTCTTAACTTTTTGAGCATACCGAATAATATAAACTACACCGATAAGGACAAAAACAATAAAAGCTGCAATCCTTAGTTCTAGACCAGAGAAAACAGGTAAACCAGACAATTTTTGACCCAGTCCTGTGTTTATCGGATTAAGAAAACCAGTTGTAAATCCAGCTGTGGTGGCTACCAAAGCAATAGCCACAGCAACCATTGAATCATAACCCAAAGCGATCATTAACGGGAGAATGACCGGAACATAAACTAAACTTAATTCCTGAGTTCCTATTAAACTACATACCGTCGCAAATAATACTACTAATACAGGAATAACCATAACGCTTTTGGTTGAAAATCTCCTTGTAAGCTTATCTACCCCGATCTCAATTAGACCTGTTTTTTTTATGACTGCAAATAAACCGCCAATGATAAATGTAAAAAAGACGACTTCCCCAGCTGCTACTAAGCCTCTTGGTATGGCTGTCATAAAATCAACTATCCCAATAGGTGACTGTTCAACAGCATGATAGGAATTTGGATCAATTGTCGTCCTATCCTCAGGTCCTGGAACTCTCTCATAAACACCTGCTGGAATTAAATATGTGGCAACAGATGCCAATACAATAAAAATAAATAAAATGACATAAATATGAGGCATAATCACCTTGTTTTTTAACTTTGGATGATGATTTAAATTGATCTTCGAACTACCCTCTACAGACATTTTATCCTCCTTCATGTATATGTTAAATTCTGGTACAATCCCTACCCATAGATGAAAGTCTACAAATAGCTTGACTACAATTGGGTCCTCTAATAATTTAGAAAACCATCTTTTTTAAACCTTATACTGCTTGATCCTCAATACCAGCGTCTTCTTTAAAGCTTTGTTCTAATCCTCCTCTTACATAAGCATCATGCTTCATAATCCATACTTTCATCAGAATTGTATACACAAGTGCTGCAGGAATAATCCCTAACAACCAAGAGAGGTCGACATTAATAAATGAAAAGCAAGTACCAATCAATATTGCAATGATTGCTGCTGGGTTCCAGCCTTTGAATGTTGAAAATAAACTTTTCACTTCATAAAGCTTTGCCACATGATAATTTCCTCTGTGTACGAAATAGAAATCCGCAACCATTACCGCAAAGATAGGACCTAAAAATGCGGAAACAATTGAAATAAATGTTAAAAACGTCGAATCAGTCATAATCCACCATGGACAAGTGAAAACTCCTAATATTCCGACAATTATACATGCCTTTTCCCATGAAATTTTAAAAATATCCATCGCCACAAGAACCGGCGGCATAATATTGGCGACTAGATTTGTTGTAATTTGAGCAATCGCGATAAATAATAAGATCACAATACTCGCAAACAAGCTAGATATATGACCAGAGATGATATCAACTGGATTCCAAATTCCAACTGCTGCGGCCCCAAGAATCCCGACAAATGGTAGCAAAATCATCGGTGGAACGATTCCGACGATATGAGACCCAATAAATGTACCCGTTGAAGCTTTTCGGGGAAAATAACGTGTATAATCTGACACATTCAAGAGTAAAGCGGAGAATTGCCCAATCAATACAGCCATCGCAAGCCAAAAAGGTATACCCCAAGATCCATCAATATTCGCTGTTTGACTTACTTCAAAACCAAACGTAGATAAAAATAAGAAAATTAAATAAACAACACCTAACATGATGACAATGGAACCTACAACTTCAATCCACTTAATCGATTTAATACCTTTTGCCGATAAATAGATTTGTAAAGCTTGAAAAGCAAAAAACCATACCCACACATTACTGAACCCAATGATATCCATAAAAATTTGATTTAGAGCCTGTGCCCCAAGCCAGCTCTGGACTCCATACCAGAACAAAGCAGGCACTGCACGCATTAATGCAGGAATTTTTGAGCCCATCGGTCCGAATGAGGATCTAAGTTGAACGACCATTGGAATCCCATGCTTCCATCCAACTCTTCCATTTAATGCAAATAATAATGCAGCTAAAATGTTAGCCATGATTAATGCAAGAAAAGCTTGTGTTAAATTGAGTTTTCCGAAAGGTGGAATCAAACTTGAACCTAACATAAAGGATCCAACCATTACCGCGTCTCCCCACCACATTGCAACATAAGCTTTTGGACCAAGAATTCTATTTTTTTCACTTAAGATTGGTTTTAAATCGTAATTATTCTCCATAGTGTCTCCTTTACTATAAACTTTTCCGTAGATTACATAACATTAATTGTCAATAAACATAACATACATATAGTTTAATAGAGAGACTCTTATAAATCATTAGAAGAATTGTTATATTTTTCATTTTCTTTTGTACAATTTAACTAATTTTATTAATTTCACACTCAACTTGTTGATAAAAAACCTTACATAGAATTCTCAACTTCCTTTTACAGCATAAAAAAAGAGCAGTGTCCAAATTATTGAACAAACCGCTCTTTTCTCCATTTTTATGAACTAACAGAATTTCTCAATTCCCCTAAACCTTCAATCGTACAATCTACTACATCCCCATCACGTATCACCACTGATCCCGGAGTCCCTGTCATAATAACGTCACCTGGGTGTAGTGTCATAATTTGCGAGAAAAACGAAACGATCCACCAAGGTTGATACATCATATTCAACACAACATTACGATGATGAACCTCACCATTTAGAACTGTCTCTACAGAAATCCGCTTCACATCCTTCACCTCATCTAATGTTGTAAGATAAGGGCCAAAACTAAAAAATGTATCAAAGCTTTTCGATCTCTGTAAAAAACGAGGATTTTTCGCATGGATATCCTTCGCGGTTATATCTAACGAAGTGGTAAATCCAGCAATCACATCAGGAACATCAACTTCCTGTACATTCTTACATGCTTTCCCAATGATAATAGCAAGCTCAGCTTCCGCTGTAACTTTTGTTGATTGCGAAGGTAATGTTATCACGTCTTCTGGACCTATTAAACTACTGTTTGGCTTCATAAAAATAACCGGTTCCTCTTCAGGTAGTTTACCAGATAATTCGACCGCCTTTTCTATATAGTTCATCCCAACTCCCCAAATTTTATCCGGGTGACGGTAAAGCGGAGCAAATGATACATTTTCTAACGCCATTTGGTTTATCTCTTTTATTCCTTTATTTCCTTCTTGCTTATACCAGCTATTGATTTGAGCTATTTGATCATTCTGAAGAATTGAAAAAAGATCTTCACTCCAATTTTCACCAACAGCCTTATTTACATCTTTTATTAATATTATTTTTTGATCAATTAAAATAGCCGCTAATTCCTTACCGCCTGATTTAACGGTTGTTAGCTTCATTCCCTTTTCCTCCCAAAATCTCATTTACCCAATTCAATAATTTAAGATCTTGATGATGATTCGCGATAAACGATAATCCTATCGGCAAACCATCTACTTCAGCAAGAGGGAGTGTGACTTGCGGAACTCCTGCCAGACCGGCTATACAGGAGAGTTGCATCGTTTTAGCACGATACTGCTCGGCTTTTTCACCTCGCAAATGCAAAAGAGGAGCTGGTCCAGGCGCAGTCGGGATCACAAGTATTCCATTATCCCCCAGAAGGGTTGTTATGGATTTTCGGACCTCCGCTAGTAAATTCTCTTGCTTTGAGCTTTCATGACGCTTCAATGTACTCGTCCACTGAAACCTTTCAGTAATTCCTGGACCAAAGGAAGGATTTTCTTTTTGTATCCATTCGCCATGTTCCTCCCAAATTTCTAATCCTTGCAAAATACGAAATGCACTTGACCATTTATCCAAACCTTTCTCTGATAACACAACCCATTCCCGCTGAGAAATTTCTTTGATCACAGAAGCTGCACTTAGTAATTCTTCTTTACATCGCTCATCTAGAAGTTCCCATGCATCAACACTAAAAAACACTTGTTTAAATGGACCCCTTTTTTCTTGGTCATCAATCAAAACCTTTCCAATTCGGTATAATAACTCCGGATTTTTCGTCATCCATCCAACTGTATCAAAACTCTTTGCAAGCGGGATTACCCCCTCAATCGAAACAACACCATGTGTTGGACGAAACCCGTAAATCCCACAATAGGATGATGGAATCCTTACAGAACCACCTGTATCCGTACCTAAAGCAAAGTCTGTTATTCCAGCGGATACAACAACCGCTGATCCACTCGAAGATCCACCTGGTATGCGGTCAGGAGCTTTTGGGTTAACGGGTGTTCCGTAATGAGCATTCTCCCCATTTAAGCTATACATAATTTCATCTGTATGTGTTTTCCCTTTCAGTTTCGCCCCCTGACTAAGTAGTCTTTCAATAACAGGAGCATGACGAAATGATTTTTCATGAGTGTTAAGCCAATCAGGGTTCCCAGCTCCACTTTTATACCCTTCAATTGAAAATACATCCTTTACAGCAAACACTGTACCATCTAATAAACCAGACCCTGTTGGTTCAAATGAAATCTCTTCCTCAACAAATGCATTTAAGTGATGATGCATCAACCATCCTCCTCCAACTCTGAAATAATTAAGAAAAAACCGGATTGTTGCCAAGCACAAATTACGAAAACCTTACTTCCTGATAGTAAAATAAAAACCCCGCTATTTCGGGGCTATTTTGTCATAACATGAACAGATTGGTATACATCCAGTGCGGCTTGCAGCCCTTCACCGAGTTTCAACTGTGCTCCATGGCGGAATAATACACCTTCTAAGGCTAACAAAACAAATAACACATTTTCTTTTCGGCAACTATATCCCATTGTCCCAATTCTCCAAATCTTCCCATGCAAAGGTCCAAATGAACTCGCAATTTCAATCCCAAATTGTTCGAGAAGCATTTTTCTAACAGACTCACCATCAACCCCATTTGGTATTTTAATACACGTTACCATCGGAAGCTTCCAGTCTGCATCATTAAACAGTTCTAATCCCATTGCCTTAATACCTTCCACTAGTGCTTTTTCATGAAGCTGATGACGACGAAAACGTGCTTGCAAACCTTCTTGCAGGACAATTCGCACACCTTCTCGCAGTGCATACAACATTGAGGTTGCTTCTGTATGATGATTCAATCTTCTCGGTCCCCAATAATCCTGCAGCTGACTTAAATCAAAATAATTACTTCTAATCGGCTGACCTGCATTAAGACGATCCTCATCTGTCGCAATACCTTTTTCCACTTTTTTTCGGGATAAAAGTATCTGTTCAATCCGCTCATTATACGTAATAGGAGCCATACCGGAAGGAACAGATAAGCATTTTTGAGTACCGCCGATCACAGCATCAAGCTGCCATTCATCTACCTTCACATCCGTACCTCCGATTGTCGCAACAGCATCGACGATACACAGGACATCTAATTCACGACAAGCAGGACCGATTTGATCGAGGGGCTGCATACATCCAGTAGATGTTTCTCCATGGACAATGGCGAGAATCTTAGGTTTTACTCTTTTTATTTCACTAATCATTTCTTGCTGATTAAAAACCTCTCCCCACTCACAATGGATTGTATGAATTTCAGCTCCATTTCGCTCAGCAATTTCAGTAAGCAGATGTCCAAACCTCCCGAATATCGGAATAAGTACTTTATCTCCAGGCTCGATCACACTACTTAATACCGCTTCAATGCCAGATCTTGATGTTCCATCAATCGGAAATGCCCATTTGTTTTTCGTTTGAAAAACCTCTCGAAGCATTTCCATTGTTTCATTCATCATTTCTGTAAAAGCCGGATCAAACTGCCCAAGGATCGGCGTACTCATCGCACGCAGCACTCTTGGATCAACCTCAACAGGTCCTGGCGTCATAATTGTTCGTAACGGGGCATTTATTTCTTGATAAGCTGTCACCTTTTCTCCTCCTAATACGCTAATTCATATAATACTTTTATCAACGTTTGAATACCTGTCTCTAATTCTTCTGTTCTAGTAAACTCCAATGGCGAGTGGCTGATTCCATTTTTACTAGGTACAAACAATAGTAAGGTTGGTATATATTGACCAAAAACCTGAGAATCATGACCAGCACCACTTGTCATTTTTTTATATGGTATATTCTCTTTTTCTAAAATAACTTCCGATAATTCATTTAAGTTTTCACACATTTTCACAGGTTTTTCATTCATCCAATTATTGATTGTTAAGCTTGTTTGCAACTTACTCGCAATTAATTCAAGCTCTCGGAAGATCTCCTGACAAAAATAGTTCAATACTTCCTCATCACTATGTCGTATATCAAGACTAAAAATTGCCTTCCGCGGGATAACATTCGAGATATTAGGCTCTAGATTGATTTGCCCTACTGTGACAACGAGATCAGGTGACACTTCTTTGCCTTTTTCGATGAGAACTTGAATCATCTTGGCTGCTGCATACATTGCATCCTTTCGCCACGCCATCGGAGTTGTCCCAGCATGATTACTCTCACCATCGACTGTGATCGTGTACCTCCGCTGACCAACAATGTGACTAACAACACCAATGGATTTGGATTCTTTTTCTAAGACGATCCCTTGCTCAATATGCATTTCAATAAAACACTCAAGATCATTTCTCTTCGGTTTGCAGTGGTTACCTTGACCAAACCCAGCTTCATTCATTGCTTTAACAAAACTTACACCCTGTGAATCTTTCACATTTATGACGTCTTCCAGTTTTTTCGTACCCGTAATATTACTCGAACCCCAGTATGTTAACGGAAAACGACTTCCCTCTTCCTCACAAAGAGATACCACTTCAATCGTTTTCTTCGGAGATCCAAAATGCTCATAAAGATACTGAAGAGCAATAATCCCAGCAATGATCCCATAAGCACCGTCATACTTCCCGCCATCTCTTACTGTATCGATATGTGAACCCGTGAGAATTGCTTTCGCATCCCCTTCTGTACCAGGGAGCCTGCCAAATAAATTCCCTACATCATCATAATACGTTTGCAGGCCAATATCCTTCATATACCTCTTAATACTTTGTTGAGCTCCCTGCCATTCTTTTGAATACAGCAATCTCGTTACACCATTACGTTCACTTCTACCAAAACAAGCTAACCACTCGACCATTTCTTCAATTTGCTCGAATAAGGCAGATGATTTTTCTTCATTTTCAACCAATTCAATCCCCCCTATTCTTTTTTCTATCATTTAATGTTATATTTATTGACATATATAGTAATATGTTTCTATTTTAAAACAATCGTATCTTAAAATCATGTACATAAATGTAGAAGAACAGATAAATTCTTTAGTCATTTTAACTAAAATTAATTATAGCTTAATGCTAGATACGTAAATTTTCTAACAAAGGATGACGAAACATGAAACTAAGTGAATTAATGAACTTACCTATTTTTTCCGGGACTACATTGGTCGCCGGGGCACAAGGTTCAGATCGCGAAGTGAACACTGTAAACATGATGGACGCTCCTGATATTATTCACTTTTTAAAACAAGACGAATTACTCGTTACCACTGCTTTTCATTTTAAAGACGATCTCACCTCATTACTCACACTAATAGAAGCAATGGAAAAACAACATTGTTCCGGATTAGGAATCAAAACAAAACGATTTTTGCAAGAAATACCCAAAGAAGCTATCAACCTAGCAAATAAACTTCATTTACCTTTACTAGAACTTCCTGTTGAGACGTCATTAGGTGATATTGTTAATAAGTCACTAAGTCATATCCTTGATATTCGAACAAACGAGCTACATCAGGCGATGGAAACTCATCAGCAGTTTACAGATCAAATAATGAGCGGACAGGGAATTCAAAAGATCATTGACAACGTCTCAAACTTAACACAATTACCTGTTTATCTATTAAATGATCATTTAATGCCAATGACCTTTTCAAATCGTACTTATCCTTTATTTTTACATTTAGAGACACTTTTATATAATGGATTTTCTTTTCACCTATCAGCATCATCTTTAACGACCTTTACTTTGTTAGATGAGAAACAACATACCGTGACTTTATTCCCTGTATATACACACAAACAATATCACTATCTTTGTATTTTAGGATTAATCCCCATCTCAGATCGAGCAACGATTTTAACGATTAAACAAGCAACAAATGTAATTGCATTTGAATTAATGAAGGAAAATGCATTAAAGCAACATACAAGACGTATTCAAAATGAGTTTTTCTCCAACTTCATTAATGGAACATTTTCAACCTCAGATGAAATTATCAGTCGCGGAAAAGAATTTGGACTTAAAGATGATCAACGGTATATTTGTGCAGTTGGTGAGATTAGTGAGGAAGATAAAAAACGATCATTTATGCAATATCAAACAGAAACAGAGTCTATCTACGACACGATTGAATTCGAACTTCAAAATAACCAGGAAAAAATCCACCTTTTCACAATGGATCAAACATTTATCCTATTATTAGAACTTAGAGGTGGATGGAAGGAAATTGAACAGCTTTTTTTAACACTATTAAAAAGGATTCAAATGAAAATTTCAGCACGCCTCAAAAAGAACCTTTCATTCGGAATTAGCATGTACGCTGAGGAACTAACACATGTGACAGTGTCCTATAAAGAAGCAAAAGATGCTCTTTATCATGGTAATATGTCAGGCAAAAAACAGTTTATTGAACTATACCAACCAAAAAAAGTTCCAGAAATCCTCAGGATGATTCCTTACGAGCAATTAAAGAAATTCTATGATGATACATTTCAGTCATTTACTGATGAAACAAAAAAAGACCACCAAGTCTTGTTGCACACATTATCTGTGTATCTTGAAACTCATTGCCAGCTTTCGGAAACCGCAAAACGTTTGTATGTTCATCGTAACACAGTCATTTACCGCCTAGAAAAATGTGAGGAGATTATCGGAAGAAGCCTAAAAGAGCCTGATGAAACACTGAGACTGCGACTAGCATTCCGTATTAAAGCATTAATTCAAGGTCAGTGAACATACGTAAAAGAAATAAAGCTTCGTGTCTATTAAGCTTTATTTTCTTTTATTTTTTCAGACGCATGAAAGCGTTGCCTATAATGAACAAAAACGTTACTATCATATATAGGAGGGATAGTATGAGAGATTTTACATTTCAAAATGCGACTAAATTAATTTTCGGTAAAGATAAAGAGCAATTAGTTGGACAAGAATCAAGTCAATATGGCAAAAAGTTTCTTTTACATTATGGAGGGGGCAGCATTAAATCAAGCGGTCTTTACGAAAGTGTTGTTCAATCCTTAACAGAACAAGATATTGAAATTTTTGAGCTCGGCGGTGTACAGCCTAACCCAAGAGTTAATCTTGTAAGAGAAGGTGTTTCAATCTGCAAGGAACATAATATCGACTTTATTTTAGCTGTTGGCGGTGGAAGTGTCATCGATTCTGCCAAAGCAATCGCGGCTGGTGCTAAATACGAAGGTGATGTATGGGACTTTTTTGATGGAAAAAGTACAGTACAGGAGTGCTTACCAATCGGTGTCGTGCTAACAATCCCTGCAGCCGGAAGTGAATCAAGCAGCGGAACTGTAATCACAAATGAAGATGGACTATATAAACGCGCAACAGGACATCCATCCATGCGTCCACAGTTTGCCATATTAAATCCTGTTCTTACATACACATTACCGCCATACCAAACAGCATGTGGTGTTACAGATATGATTGCACATATTTTAGAAAGATATTTCACAAATGAAAAGAACGTAGAATTAACTGATCGCCTCAGTGAAGGTGCTTTACGGACAATTATCAATAATGCACATATTGTGTTAGAAGATCCAACAAACTATGACGCAAGAGCAGAAATTATGTGGTCTGGTACAATCGCACATAATGATCTACTCGGAACAGGCAGAGAAGGTGATTGGGGAAGCCATGACATTGAGCATGAAATTAGCGGCATCTACGATATTGCCCATGGCGCTGGTCTAGCCATCGTATTCCCAGCATGGATGAAGTACGTCTACAAACATGATGTTAATCGATTTGCACAATTCGCTAATCGTGTGTGGGATGTTGAAATCGACTTAAACAATTTAGAAAAAACCGCTCTAGCCGGGATTAAAAAAACAGAAGAGTTCTTCCATTCTATCGGTATGCCCATTCGCTTACAAGAAGTAGAAATTGGAGAGGAACATTTTGAAGAAATGGCCAAAAAAGGAACTGAAAGAGGTCCATTAGGCAACTTTGTTAAATTGTACGAAAAAGATGTTTTAGAAATATTGAAGCTCGCTAGATAAAACGTAGCCTCCACCAATAAAAATTAGGTGGAGGCTTTTTTCATGTACATTCATTTTTGCAAGTTCACTAGATAATCTTGCAAACCTGGCTGGATTTTTGCGAATTCCCCAATATTTTTGTGAAAATCATATTAATTTTGCAAATTCACAAATATTTTTGCAAATCATCATGAACAACTATTTAGCTTCCTCTATAAACCTGATAACCCCAGGGTGATACTAATAATGGCACATGATAGTGAGCACCCTCTTCGGAAATCCCAAAACGAATGGATACTTTATCCAAAAATGCAGGCTCTGGCAAGGAGACATCTTTTCCGCGGAAATAATCCCCTATATAAAACAATAACTCATATTCTCCAATGTGCATCTCTTGTTCCGAAAGAAGCGGCTCATTTATCCGACCATCCTGATTCGTTTTAGCTGATCTTATAACAGTAGCTCCAGATTCCTCTAGTCTAGACAACTGCACAAGAACATTAGCTGCAGGGATACCATGCATTAAATCCAATATATGTGTTGTAAGACCTGCCATATCGATCAAATCCTTATTTAGAAATTTTCATCGTTTCGGAAAGTTCTTTGCTAGTTTCGAGATCTTCTTTTGTAACTGCAAAATGTTGAAAACCATAAGGTGGACGAGGTTCAGTATATACCTTACCTTCTGAGTTTGGTATCTCCTCTACAACAGGATCCCAAGTATGGTTTTGTGATTGAAAACTCACTTCTCGAAGCTGCGGGAATCTTTCCAGAACCCGGCAACCAATAAGATAGATTAAATATTGTATCGAAGGTGTTTCGAGCTCATGAAATACAGATGTAGCAATATCTCGAACCTGTTCTGCACATACATAGCTATGTGGAGCAGAGCCTGCCGAATCTTCAATATCTTCATATTCCCACCCAATATTTAAATAGATAAAGAGCGGTCGATTACTATCTTCTGGCAGAGTTGTATATTCATCGCGAATAAAACCAACAAATGAATTCCCTCGAACTTTAATCAATTGTAAGTCTAGAACACCACTACTTTGATGTACTATATCAATAGTCTCACCATTGCGAACCATTTCAATTGTCGCTACCGCTTTTTCATTTCGTGAATGCTTAAACACAAGATCACTTTGTGTTAATCCATTGGCAGAGGCTGTTTTAGTTAGTTCAAAAGGAACCTCTTCGCCAATTAACTTAATGGTGTCAATATGATCGTACTTTTTCAAAAACTCTTCGGCAACATATTGGAGAAACCCTTCAATTGTCGACCCCTCATAGCTCCCTAAATGTCTCTGCACAAAGTTTTTCATAGAATCTGTCGCAACGACTAGACTATTATCTCCTTCTGTAAATGAAGGCAATAGCTTTTGACCTCCCACTTCCATTTTCACATTGACTCCAAATACAGTATTACTTCTTCCTATAAAATCAGATTCAGGAATTTGTTTTATCCCTTCCAATGGAGCTAGAAATGTTCGATAGGCAAAAACATTACCTTTACCATATGATACAGTTCGTTGTTTTGACATATGAGCACCCCTTATTTTAATTAGATCTTTTAAACGAAAGTAAGCAATCTTTTCAATTTCATTTAACGCCGTTTCAAATTCTTCTGATTCACTATGGTTCATTCTCTGTTGCATAGATTCATAGATTATTGTTTTTGATTGACCTTTTACAGCCATAATAAATGGAAAACCAAACTTATCCATATACTGTTTATTCAATGCGGAAAATTGCACAAATTCCTCAGTTGTTAGTTGATTTAACCCCACTCCAGCCTGCTCCTGCTCAGATGCACCGCTCATTTCAAGACGTGTCCCTAAGTTAGGATGAGCTTGAATTAACCCGAGTTTTTCTTCATAGGTTGCTTCTTTCACGATTAACACCATTTTTTCATGAAGATCTGTTAAAGAGTTAAACGGACGATATGTCCACGCTTTATCAGGAACCCAAGGAGAATGCTCAAATATATCTTTCAGCAATTCAACAAACTTATCATGACTAACTTTGTCCAATTCATCTAATGTGACCAATACTTTTCCCCTTTTCTATAGAACTTTTTATGCAACAGACTGATCCCCTTCTATTGAAGTAGGTTTCTCTTTTGTACGAATCATAAAAAATAAATTTAATAAAATCGCTGTTAGACTTCCTGTAATAATCCCATCACTCACTATGATTCTAAGTGACTGCGGTAAGCCTGCGAAAAGATCAGGAACAACAGTGGCACCTAAGCCTAATGATATTGAACAAGCAATAACCAACAAATTTTGTTGATCACCAAAATCCACAGACCCAAGCATTTTAATTCCGGAAGAAATAACCATACCAAACATCACAACTGTCGCACCCCCTAATACAGCTGGTGGAATAATGGTAGCAAATGCCGCAATTTTCGGAACAAGCCCAAGTGCTACTAAAATAAAACCAGCTGCAACAACGACATTTTTTGTTTTTACTTTTGAAAGCTGAACAAGCCCTACATTTTGAGCAAAGGTATTATAAGGAAAAGCATTAAACAAACCACCTAACACAATCGCCAAACCTTCCGCTCGATACCCTCTAACAAAGTCCTTTTCCTTTAACTCTTGATCACAGATCTTGCTTAAAGCTAAAAACACACCTGTTGATTCAATCATAATAACAAGACAAACAATGATCATCGTTATGATTGGGCCGATTTCAAAAGACGGAACCCCAAAATAAAACAACTCTGGTAAATGAAGCCACGAGGCCTCCACTACATCCGAAAAGTCAACTTTCCCCATAATCGTTGCTGCAATTGTACCTGCTATTATACCGATTAACACTGATAAAGCTTGGGCAAACCCTTTAAAATACCTATTCATGAATAAAATAGCTATCAGCACCCCAAATGACAGGAGCAAATTTGTTGCACTGCCAAAATCTTCACTTCCGGTTCCTCCTGCCATATTACGTATTCCAGTCGGCACTAAGGATAAGCCAATAATTGTCACAACTGATCCGGTTACAACCGGAGGGAAGAGTTTTATGATCTTTCCAAAAAATGAAGCGAAAACAAGGACAAATAATCCCCCGGCAATAATAGCTCCATAAATAGTTGAGACACCATATTGACTGCCAATTGCAATCATAGGTGTTACCGCGACAAATGAACTTCCTAGTACTACCGGCAACCCTATTCCGAAGTATTTTGTTTTCCACGCTTGTAAAAGTGTTGCTATTCCACACGTTAGGAGATCTATTGCAACTAAGTAAGCCAATTGCTCTGATGTTAAATTCAATGCTCTCCCAACAATTAGCGGAACCAAGATCGCACCAGCATACATAGCCAAAACATGTTGTAGTCCTAATGAGAAAATCTTCAGTCCACCATTTTTACTCTCCATACTACTCCCCCTAAGACTTATTTGTTAGTTTTTTTAACATATGATGTTATATTAATTAACATAATAGAAGTTTTCTCTTTAAATGTCATTGTAGGATTTGGAAAAAATCGTCGTATCTATTGTGTTATTTATCTAAATTTCTAGAAAATAGGGGTTTTACATTAAAAAACCTAAGCAATTTTTATCCATAAATCGTTTTTTAACCCATAAATTGTTGTAGCAGTTTACTTTCACAAGAAATGAATCGTATAATTTAATTAACTGACTAGAAAATACATACCTATTAATTCATTGAGAGATGGAGTGATCGTTTTGATTACCAAAGTAGGTCAAATCATGCTTTATGTTCACAATCAGGATGAGGCAGTAAAGTTTTGGACAGAAAAAGTAGGCTTTCATGTAGTTGCCGAGGAAGATAATGGTCAAGGAATGAGATGGATTGAAATTGCTCCAACACAAAAAGCAGAAACTAGCATCATACTCCATAACAAGGAGTTCATCGCTAAAATGGAGCCAGAACTAAATCTCGGAACACCCTCATTATTATTTTTTTCAAACAATCTTGATGAATTGCACAGCAAGCTGTCTAATAACGGGATTACGGTAGGAGAAATGGTAGATATGCCAAATGGTCGAGTATTTAACTTTGCGGACAATGAAGAAAATTATTTCGCAGTGTTGGAAAAATAATATCTATAAAGAGCAAAAGCGCAATCCCTTGAACAGCCTCGGACAAATAAGACGCAATTTGCGGCTAGACCCTAGATGAGCTAGGCGCTGGCAGCCTAAAATCACGACGTCATTCTCCGAGACTGCACTTGCACTTCCTAGACCAAAACAAAAACGATGATGACATTTACCTGTCATCATCGTTTTTGTTTTGATTAGATCTCTTTTAATCTCCACATACAACTTTTAAAATCACCATTTAAATTAGCTGGTATACTTAACCCGACATATTCTAATTCATCGCCCCCATATACCTTGCCAGTCCCTAATAATTGATAGTTTTTATCATGATCAAGACCTTTTAGTTTCAGCACACTCAACGGTCCATTTGCTTCAGCCAGTATTCGATAATAGAACACGACTGATTCAGTTTTTTCATCATTTACAAATAACCACGCTGTTTCATCCCCTTCAAAAGGACTTACTAATCGATAGAAATCACCATACTGAACAAGACGTCTAATTCCTTTATATGTCGCAACTTGTTTTTTGACTATTTCTTTGTCTTCTTCACTCATTTTCGTTAAATCAAGCTCATACCCGAAGTTTCCAGCCATCGCTACATTACCGCGTATATCCAGTGATGTTGTACGATGAACCTGGTGGTTAGGAACATCTGATACATGAGCACCCATTGAACTAATCGGATAGACAAGACTTGTTCCATATTGGATCTTCAGCCTGGAAATCGCATCAGTATTATCACTTGTCCATGTTTGGGGCATATAATACAAAATTCCCGGATCAAATCTTCCCCCCCCGCCTGAGCAGCTTTCAAACAAGATATAAGGAAAATCTGTTGTTATTTTTTCCATCACTTTATATAAACCTAGCATATAACGATGTGCCGTTTCTCTTTGACGCTCTGGAGGTAAGACGGCTGAGCCAATTTCCGTCATATGACGGTTCATATCCCATTTCACATAAGAAACCGGAACCGTTGATAATACATCTGACACCATTTTTATAATTGCATCACAGACTTCATCACGTGAAAAATCAAGAATTAACTGATTTCTACTTTCTGAGCGTCTTCGATTCGGTACATGTAAACACCAATCAGGATGTTCTCGGTATAAATCACTATTAACAGAAATCATTTCAGGCTCAAACCATAATCCAAATTGCATATCTAGCTTTTCTACATTTTTCGCTAAAGAATCTAGACCATCAGGAAGCTTATTTCGATCTACAAACCAATCTCCTAATGATGTAGTATCATCATCCCTCTTACCAAACCAGCCATCATCTAACACGAATAGTTCAATTCCTAATTCTTGCCCAACTTTAGCAATCTCTTCAATTTTATCTGCTGTAAAATCAAAATACGTTGCTTCCCAGTTATTTACCAGAATTGGGCGTTCTTTATCCTTAAACTCTCCACGACATAATCGTGTACGATATAAATCATGGTACGTTCTCGACATATCTCCTAAACCTTGATTCGAATACACCATAACTGCTTCAGGGCATTGAAATGAATCACCTGGTTGAAGCAGCCATTTAAAATCAAATGGGTTGATCCCTAATGAAACTCTCGTATTTTTGAATTGATCAACTTCCGTATTTGCAATGAAGTTTCCACTATACACTAGATTAAAAGAAAAAACCTCTCCATTGTCTTCTGTTGTATTTTTCCTTACTAAGGCAAGGAATGGATTATGCTGATGACTACTTGCCCCCCTTGCACTACCAACAGACTGAATACCCCGCCTTAGAGGAGTTCGTTCGATTAGCCGTTCATTGCCCCAAGCTCCCGAAAGATGGAGTAATTCAAAATCCGCATCTCGGATATCAACATTCACACTTAACGCTCTTAAAACATCAACAGAATCTGAACTATTATTAATGATTTTCGCAGTTCTCGTTATCACATTTTTCTTTTCAAAAACTGAATAGCTCAGTAAAATTTCAACATTAGCAACAGGATCCTCAAGAGTAATTTCCAGTGTTTCCGCCTCTTGCTCATCTTCCACATATGTTGCAGGCAACCCCTGTAATACAGGCTTTCCCTTAAAAATTTTATGTGATTTATATCTCATATCACTTATAGTTGAACCATTTCGGAACTGTAGCTGATAGGCTGGTGTTCGAAAATCTGTATTCCCATAAGCCGGGTATTCCTGCGGCAGTGTATCTAAAGAAAAAGTACGATCAGCCGGATCTGGATTTCCTGAAAACGCACGATCTAAGTACTGAAGATCATTCGAATGATGATAGTTTTTTACTTTCTTCCCCCAGTAAAGATGTGATAAATACCCATCTCGTATAATTTGCATTACATAACTTGTATCTTTAGCTTGTAAATGAAAAACCTTGCTTTCTTCATTAAATTGTATGCCCACTTATTTTCCTCCCCATTGATAACAAAGTAAAACCTTTCTTTCTATTTACTTATTCTTTACTAAAATATTACTTTAAAAATATCTAATAATACGCTTTCATTCAAGTGTTTTTTTGATTTTTTTAAAATATATTTTCCCTTTATAAAATCAAGTTAAAATATGCGAAACTATTTTAGTAAAAACAAACGATTACCTAGTCTCCCCTATCAAGCTACTTCCACTGGAGTCTCGCATATCCCTTCCAATCAACCTAATCAGTTATTGTTCAATGAACTTATTAATAAACAACCTTAGAAAAGAACAAAAAAAAGAACCTCAAGATAATTGAAGTTCCCAATACCAGTTATATTTTCTACCCTTTTTCAAAGCAAGAATCGTTTCAGCTGCAGCAAAAGCAGAAAAGGCTGCAGCTCCAACAACACCTAGAGTTAATGCTCCTGACAATACATAACTAATGAACTTTCATTTTATTCATTATTATTTCCTCCTGGCATTCGTCTATTTACAATAGTTACTCTACTATTCAAAAGTGAAAATCATCAAATTAAACTTTTTAAACCACAAAAAAGGACCTTCAAGTTCAATTTGAACTTGAAGGTCCTCATTTCTTAGTGATTTGCTACTTTATTTAATCCACCCGGTTTATTGTGAACAGCAATTTTTTCGAGTAATTGATTACTTTCTGTATTAACACCGATTAAATTCACTTTTACACCATTTTGGTGATACTTAATCACCACTTTATCAATGGCACCTACAGCTGAATCATCCCATAGATGTGCATGTGTTAAATCTAAATCAATCTCTTTTACATTTTCCTTAAAGTCGAAACTCTCAACAAAATCAGTAACAGACGCAAAGAATAATTGACCTGAAACACGGTATACTTTCTTTCCAGATCCGTCTGAAGATAAGCTTGTCACTTTCACCTTTGAGATTTTAGCAGCAAAGAAAATCGCACTTAAAAGGATCCCTACTAAAACACCTTTTGATAAATCATGAGTCATAATAACTGTTAAGACCGTTACGATCATTACTAATGTATCTGTTAATGGTACTTTATGAAGAGACCTTAATGACGACCAATCAAAAGTACCAATGGAAACCATAATCATAACGCCGACAAGTGCAGCCATCGGAATTTGTACTAGGAAATCATTTAACAATAGAATTAAAACCATTAGGAATACACCAGCTACTAATGTAGATAATCGGCCTCTTCCACCTGATTTAACATTAATTACAGACTGACCGATCATTGCACATCCAGCCATTCCTCCAAAGAATGCTGATACGATGTTTGCGATCCCCTGACCACGCGCTTCTTTATTCTTATCACTAGTAGTATCTGTCATATCATCAACAATTTGTGCCGTAAGTAAAGATTCAACTAACCCTACAATGGCAATCGATAAAGAATAAGGAAAAATAATTTGCAACGTTTCAAAGTTTAATGGAATATCCGGCAATAAAAACATAGGTAACGCCTGAGTTAATTCACCCATGTCCCCTACAGTTCGAACTCCACTGCCCGTCATTACCGCAATAATTGTAATCACAATAATTGCAACTAATGGTGATGGCACTGCCTTTGTAAAACGTGGTAAAATGTAGATAATAGCTAAAGCACCAGCTACCATCGCATACATTGCCCATGATTCTCCGACAAAGTGTGGTAATTGTGATGTAAAGATAAGAATAGCTAAGGCATTAACAAATCCTGTCATAACAGATCTAGGTACAAATTTCATTAATCTGCCTAATTTTAAAACACCCATAATAATCTGAAGAATACCCGTTAAAATTGTTGCTGCGAGTAAATATTGTAGTCCATAATCAGCAACTAACGTGACCATGATTAATGCTGTTGCACCTGTTGCTGCAGAAATCATTCCAGGACGTCCTCCAACAAAAGCAATTGTCACCGCAATACAAAAGGAAGCATACAATCCTACCATAGGATCTACTCCAGCAATAATCGAAAACGCAATAGCTTCAGGAATTAATGCAAGCGCAACGACAATACCTGCTAATACGTCACCTTTGATGTTTCCAAACCATTCATATTTAATTGTACTTGAATTCAAAAACGACACTCTCCCTTTTATTTTTTTAGTTTATTTATGACTTTCAACTCTCATGAAAGTCGGGGCCGTTATTAACAACATGCATTATATACGGTTTTGTTATTTTTGTGAAATATTATGTAAGCGATGACAATAATTGAATACTATCATTTTCTCTTAATATCTAGTACTATCAAATAAACATCATGAATTTATTAAAATGTGACATTTTCACTCTAGTAAATAATTCCTTGGAACATAAAGTTGATAAGGGGGCTAATGATGTTTAAAAAAATCTTACTTGCTGCAGACGGATCCTTACATTCCTTGCGCGCAGCTGAAAAAGCAATAGAGATTGCAAAATTAAATCCTTATTCTTTTGTAGATGTGGTTTATGTTGTTGATGGGAAAACATCAAAAGAAGATGTTCTTCATAATTGGAATCAAATTGATACAGAGACCAAGCGAAGAAAGAAGATGGAAATGATCGAGAAAAAGGCTCAAAAGGATCATGTGAATTATGATGTAAAAATAATTCGAGGAGAACCTGGTCAAACAATCGTAAAGTTCGCTAATGATCATCAATATGATCTTGTCGTTATAGGTAGCCGCGGTTTAAATATGATGCAGGAAATGGTGCTTGGTAGTGTTAGCCATAAAGTTGCTAAGAGAGTAAAATGTCCTGTTTTGATTGTAAAATAAGATGCCTAAGATATCATTAATAAACTCCCAAATAGTTACTATTTAGGAGTTTTTACATTTAATATCCTGTTTTCACCATTCTGATGAAGTCTTTAAGGGTATGCTCTTGAAGGATCATGATTCGAGGTATCTCAAATCGGTCACTTTGATCTGTACTAATTCCTCCACCTACTTTAAATGCACCTTTAAACCCTAATTCCTGAAGAACAGAAATTGTTTCTTCATTATAATTACCATACGGGTAAGCAAATGCATTTGTTGTCTTACCTGTCAGTTCTTTTAATTCTATTGTTGCATTATTAATTTCAGAGTATTGCTCTTCTTTGCTTAAGCTAGCCAGGAAAGGGTGAGTAACTGAATGGTTTTGAATATCAATGCCATTTTCCATCACTGTCAAGATCTCACTTGATGTCATATTCCAACTGCCATCTACCCAATCAGATACGGTAAATTGAGTTGCCTTCATCCCATACTTTTGTAAGATCGGATAAACATAAGGATAGAAATCATTTGAGTTGTCATCGAAGGTGAGGAGAATCGGTTTATTAGGCATAGCTGCTTTTCCATCAAGAATATTAAAATATTGTTTCATTGTTAATGTTCGATATCCATTTTCTTTTAAGTATGCCATATGCTTTTCAAATTCCGCTAAACTAAACTGCCAAGGATTTGTTGGATCAGGATTTGGCTTTACAACGTGATATAGTAAAACAGGAATTTCAATCGGATTTGATTTTGTTGCAGATGCTGTATGAGCAAAGGAGTGACTAGAGCCTATGACAAATAGAAATAAGAGAAGTATGGTTAATACTTTTTTCATTGAAAACATCCCCTCAAAAATTTTAATAAACCCTCGCCTTTAATCAATTGGTTTTTTAAGTAAATAAATAAATCTTAATTTCTCCAAAGCCTTTTTCCTTTATCAAAAATTATGAATTTTTACTACTATAAAAACCACCCTCCTTTTTTAAAAATGGATTAACCGCAAAATGTAAGTGTTTACATTTTTGCGGTTAATCCCTGTTCACACTCAATAATTATAGGATAGAAAGTTAGTTTATACATCCAACAAACTAAGTGTTTTTATCTTTTTACAGTTTGGTAAATTTGGACTAAAAAAAATAGAATATTGTCGATACAAACTATAGTGAAAGTGCCTTAATCAGCCAACTGTAACAATTGAAAATTTTCCGCAAAACGAGTGCACTTTGTGGTATATTTCAAAAGCAAAAAAGCACTTCCCTTCTAACCAAAGGAAAGTGCTAATTCACTCTATCATTTTCATTTAGTCTCTAGCGTCCATTTTTGAATTGTAAAGCACGCATTTTTTGATGCTGCAAATGTAATTGTTTCGTTATTTGGGGATGGAAAAATTCGTGAAGTAAACGTTTCTTGTCCAGCATTTATAAACATTTCTACCGATGAAGTATCAATATAGATCCGAAGTTCTGTAAGTTCGTTAAGTGAACATTGGCGTCTCTCCGTTGTACCATTGACATAGCTCTTTCTTTCAAACGTCATGACCTGTTCATCTGCTGAGTAGATGATTCTTCCTCCATCACTTATTGAGATTTCCAACCATCCCTCAGTTATCTCGATATCTTGAATAGTTAATTCCACTGATTTTCCGTGAATTCCGTCAAGTTCCTTCCACTCTTTTGTTAATTTCACATAATGTGAAACAACTTCTTCACTTCTTAGTTGCTCTAACTCATCAACAGGAACTTGATACACTTTCCCATTCACCAATTTCAATTCACGCGGCAACGTCATATTGTGAATCCATTTATATATTATCGTAGGGTGGTATTGTTCATTTTGGTCAGGTACACTCATCCAGCCAAAAAGGAGTCTTCTGCCTTGATCATCAATTGTTGTTTGCGGAGCATAAAAGTCAAAGCCACGATCAAGCTCATCGAACTCACCATGCTCGTAACCGCCAGTTTGAGGATTAAAATTTCCTATAACATAGCCGGCTTGGTATACATTTTGGTACCTCATACCTTGTGATTCTAAGCCCTGCGGTGAAAAGACGAGTATATCTTTTCCCTCAAGGTGAAATAAGTCTGGGCATTCAAACATATACCCAAATTTATCAAGCTTCCCTTTTCCGCCACCGGCTAATACTCCAGCATACGTCCACTCTAATAAATCTTTAGACTGAAACAAGACAACTGCACCTTTTGAGTTTTCTGTCTGAGCTCCAATTACCATGAAATAGGTATTCTCTTGCTTCCAAACCTTTGGATCTCGAAAATGAGCAGTGAACCCTTCAGGTAGATAAACAAGAGGACCTTTTTTATTAAAATGAATTCCATCTTCAGAAATCGCTAAACATTGGTATGTTTCACGATTACCTTGTTCATCTTTTACATTCCCCGTATAAAAGGCATATATTTTCCCATCGTTCTCAATGGCACTTCCTGAATAACAGCCATTTTTTTCATACCACTCTGAAGGTGTTAATGCAATGCTTTCATGCTGCCAGTCTACTAAATCTTTTGATGAATAATGTCCCCAAAACTTTGCTCCATGACCTGTTTTGAATGGCATCCATTGATAAAATAGATGATATACTCCATTTACCTGGATAAATCCATTTGGATCATTTAATAGCCCGACTGGAGGCATAAGGTGATAGGTCAATCGATATGGATCCTGTTCTACAAGATGTCTATGTTTTTCAATCTCTTCATACGCTTCTTGGCGTAATTGTTCATCCCTTGTCACGTTTTTTCCACCTGCTTACTTGTACTTTTTAAAGGAAAGGGTTGACCCTTACATTCAAAGCCAACCCATTTTTTCTTATTTAGACTCTTCTTTCCACCCTAATAATAACGTGGAAATGAAGGCACCAACTACTGCAATGATAAATCCAATTCCGTAATTAATAGGATCTTGCACGATCGCAAACTGAGGGATTCCTGTTAACCCGATTCCATTGGCCATGACTTGAGTGAAAACAACATATGCTCCGCCAAGTGCTCCACCGATCGCTGCTCCAATAAACGGACGTCGATATTTTAAGTTTACCCCGAAGATAGCCGGCTCTGTAATCCCAAGAAACGTAGAAACTGCCGCTGGTAAAGCAATTTCCTTCGTTTTGCTATTTTTTGTTTTGAAGAAAACAGCAAGGACAGCTCCACCTTGAGCAACGTTTGCCATTGCCCAGATCGGTAACAGATAGTTTCCACCAACATTTAATAACTCAGCTTCAATTGCATGGAAGCTATGATGAACACCTGTTAATACAATTGTTGAATATAAACCACCGAATAATAGGCCTGCAATCGGTCCAGCCGAGTTATACACAACGTCTAACACCGTAGTAATCCCGTTTCCTAGCACTCTTCCTAAAGGACCAATGACTAGCAAAGCAACAAATCCTGTGAAAATTACTGTTAAGAATGGTGTTACAAGTAAATCAATCACATTTGGAATGACTTTTCTTAAGCCCTTTTCAATTTGCGCCATAATATAAACAGTCAACAAAACAGGGATGACTGTTCCTTGGTACCCCAGCATTTCCACACCAAAGCCAAAGAAATCAAGTGTAGATGGCTCAGCATTAGATAATCCCCATGGATTTAGTAAGTTAGGGTGTATCATAATTCCCCCTATTACAGCCCCAAGATAACCATTTGCTCCGAATTCCTTCGCTGCACTAAATCCGATTAAAATAGGCAAAATAATAAACGCAGCAGATGAAAACATATCTAGCATGACGAATAATCCGCTTTCAGGGTCTACCCAGTTATACGTTTTCATTAATCCTAAAAGCCCCATTAACATACCTGCTGCAACAATCGCAGGTATGATTGGCACAAAAATGTTTGATAATGTACGAGCGAAACGAGCAAACGGATTCATCTTACGCTTTGCTGCGTCTCCATGTGATTCACTTTTATTTGAATTATTTTCTTCCATTGAAACACCAACTAATGGTGCAAAGTGTTGATATACTTTATTCACTGTTCCCGTTCCAAAAATGATTTGAAACTGACCTGAGCTCGAGAAAGCTCCTTTTACACCATTTAATTCTTCAATGGCATTTTTGTCTATTTGACTTTCATCTTCAATCACAAGACGAAGACGAGTTGCACAATGAGCTGCACTAATTACATTGTTTTTACCGCCAAGCTTCGTAACAAGCTCTTCGGCTACTTCACGATGATTCATGTTGAATTCCTCCCTATCTTGCATGTAAAATCTTTCCGATAAACAACAAAAAGACCTAAAATATATAAGGAAAAATAGGTAGCAAAGAGCGAGATGATCTACCTATATCATCTTATATATTCTAGGTCTTGCCTGCATTATCAGTCACAATCCTACATATGAAATTGTTTGAATGAGTAAATTTTATAATAGTCATATGGAAACGTCAACAATAAAATTCAAATTTCGACAGTTATTATATTAAACGTTGAATATGGATCGCAATATATGCAATTTCAGATGATGGAAAAGCAATCTCATATTCCTCACTTAAATAATCTAATATTTTCTTTGAATATTCATAAGCCCTTTTATACTTTTCTTGTATAAGCTCCAGCATATCTTGATCGATAGGTTCAAACTGCTCTCCCTGTTGAATACGATTCAGGGCAAATCGAAGATGTGTGATTAGTCTTTGATAATTAATTGAAGATTCCTCAATCTTTTCACCAATATATGATTCAACCTGTTGGACAAAATCACTTAAAATAGAGGCTTGTTTTAAGGACTCACTCATCGATGGTGCATCCATTTTCGCTGTATGAATATGAAGAGCAATATGAGCGACTTCATCCTCCGGTATGTCGATCCCAAGTTTTTTCTTGATCTCTTCCTTTGCCCACAGCCCGATCTCGTACTCTTTTTTATAGAGCATCTTAATTTCGTTTACAAGCTTATTTTTAATTGGAATTCCTTGTTGGATTCTTTCCAAAGCAAAGGATAGATGGTCGGTTAAGGCAATATGAATATGATCACTTAAAGGTGCACTTAAATGGCCTTCCGCATAACTGATAATGCTTTCAGCCAGTTCAATATGTAACTCTGGTAATGTAGATAGTAATTGTTGAAACTTTTCAGATGAAGCTTCACGTAAAATAAAGATTTTTTCTATTTTGCTTTTAGGTACAATATCGTTTCTTTGTTTTTGAAACGCTATTCCAGGGCCCATCACAATTTTTTCCTGTGGTCCGTCTATTACAACCACTGCATTGTTGTTTAGTATTCTAAAGATCCGCATATATGTCCTCCGAACAATTAATAAACATATATTAGCATTAATAAAGCAAATATTGTAGAAGCTGTTATCAGAAAAGCATAAGGCGAGTAGAAATAGAAGGTGTTCTTTACCTTCAATTCCTACTTGACTTATGACTCGAGGCAGTTATTAACAGGAATTCAACCGCCATAATGTATTTGTACTCCTGACTTCGCCGATGGCGCCTGGAGCTAGACACCAAAACTAAGCACAAAATTTTATGCTTTCTTACCTTTTAAAAAAGCGCAAGATGATCCTCTTATTCTAATATATTTATTTTGACATCACATGTACCCGATATTCATTTGGAGTTAATCCGACTAGCTTTTTAAACACTTTACTGAAATATTTTTCATTTTGATATCCAACTTTGTATGAAACTTCATATACCTTTAAATGCGGGTTTTCTAAAAGCTCTTTTGCTTTTTCAATTCTTATTTTCGTTAAATAGTTTGTTAATGTTTCATGATATTCTTGCTTGAACTTTCTAGAAATATATTCCCGACTTAAAAAAAATCGTTCCGCAATTTCCTGTAGCGTAATATCCTTCTCATAGTTTTTTCGTAAGAATGCTTCGATCTCTTGAATGCTGCTTGTTTCTTTTTTATACCTCACATCATTCAATTGATGGATTAATTCATAAAATTCCTTTCGCTTCTCTGCTTTAAACTTATCAAATGAGAATAACCCTTTTTCATCCCAATAATTCGTCCCTTTGTAAAAAGTCACATCTTCATTCGTGTTATATTCTTTCAACCAGTTTTTTCTTAGTATTTCAAACTGCTCTTCCCATACTCTCACTTGCTCGTATGATAAAACATGTTTTGATTCAAGGATATAAAAAATCTTTTGAATAATTTCTTCCATTTGCTCAATATTACTACTTTGGATAGCCCATTTGATATCTTCGGCGAAATCGAATAAATGGAGAAGAGGGCCTGAAGTAATGTCTTGATAACATACGATATTGCCACTCTTAGGACATTCAATCATATTATGTTTAAATAAAGTTTTTCGAGCTGAGTTATAGGCTTCTTTTATTGACGACAAAGGCTTACCAACTGAAAATAAAACATTAATACTGCTAAATTTATAGATTTCCATTTGTATTTTTTTAAGGATTTCTATTTCATTTTTGCTATTCCATAAAAGAACGACAATTTCATTTTCTTCATTTACATTCCGAAAGCAAAAGCCTCTTTGTTTGGAGCGAACAATTTCATTGGATATATTTAACAAGGTGAAAAAGGCTAAATTTTTATCACCATCAAACTTCTCGATGATATTAGGGCTGATAAATATTAAAGAGATTGTACACTCCAAATCATTTAAATCAACCCCAAATTCCTTATTAATTTTTTGAACCGTTTCACTTGAAATAGCTTGATTCGATACAACATTCGAAAAAATATGATCCCAATAAAGAGGTTTCACCTCATTTATAACTCTAGTTGTTTCGATTGTTGACTCTCTTTTAAGAGCTTCCCTTTTCCAATCTAATACCGCTCTTTCTAATGTCTCATTAAGTAAACTAGGGTCAATCGGTTTTAATAAATAATCATAGCTTCCATACGTTATTGCATTTCTCATATAATGAAAATCATCGTAGCCGCTGATAACAATAATTTTACTTGTTATTTCATTTTTATTAAGCCATTTTAATAGTTCGATTCCATCAAACCTTGGCATATTCATATCTGTAAATATAATTTCCGGCTGATGCTTGATAATCAGATTTTTTGCATCTTCTCCGTCCTTTGCCTCAAACACTTCTTGAATACCAAACCTCTTCCATTCTGCTAATAAAAGCAGTCCTTCTCTCACATGTGTTTCATCGTCAATTATGATTGCTTTCATTTCATGAACCTCCCGATTCTACTGGAAGCTTTATCGTAACCATAGTTCCTCCGTCTTCATGATTCTCTATTAAAAATGATGCTTGTTCACCAAAATAGAGCTTCAAACGTAAGTAAACATTCCTTAATCCTATATTTTTACCACTTAGCTTATTTTGCGGATCTTGGTTTAACGACTGATAAATTTCGTTAAGTCTCGTTTCTGTTATTCCATTTCCATTGTCGTGAACTGTCATTACCAGATGATTTCGATCTCTTTTTACAATAATCGCTAAATGACCAATCCTATCATTGCTTCGATCAAAGCCATGCTTAAAATAGTTTTCGATTATTGGCTGAAGAATCATCTTTGGAACCGTTATAAATAAATCTTCTTTATCAAATTGTAATGTATACTCAAATTCGTCTCCGAACCTTTCTTTTTGAAGCAATAAAAAGGCTTTTGTATAATCAATTTCCTTTGTTAAAGGAACAAGATCCTCATCAATATTCATCCCATATCTCATAATCTTCGAAAGATGGGTAACAAGGGTATAAACCTGTGGGACATTATTTTTTAATGCCAAAGTTCCGATGGACTGCAAGGCATTATATAAAAAATGAGGATTTAACTGCGACTGTAATGCCTTTAGCTGATTTGTTTTATTTTCAATCTCCAGTTTATATTCGCGATTAATAAGATGATTAATCTTTGCGATCATTTCTTTAAAACGCTCACCAAGAGTACCGATTTCATCGTTTCCAAGTGAATCAAACTGTACGTTCATATTCCCATTTTCAACCTGTTTTATATTTTGTAATAATACCCGAATTGGCGAGGTGATTTTAAATGATACAAACAAAGTAGCCATGATGACAAGTATTAACCCAATTACACCAAAAAGTATATTGATTTTAGCCACACTTAATGCACTTTCAAATACGGATGTAAATGGAATTCTTTTTACCAATATCCAACCGCCGGATGATTCATCAAGGGTTTCATAAATCATTAAACCGTGAAACGAATCCTTTTTCCATTCCATCATTCCATTTGGTTCGTTATTCTTGATTAAGCTTGTAATCCATTGTTGGTTCTCATTTACTTCATTGTTGGAGCGAAAAATCAATTCTCCTTCAGGACTTAATATATAAAATTCCTCTCTATCTTTAACATATAGCTTCTCTGCAATTCCTAGAAGGTGCTCTGAGTTGATGTCAAGTGAAATATATCCTAGCAAATCGTCTGACGGCACATCGATTAAAGCACGGTGCAAAGTAAACATATCTTTTTTTCTTTTTGAATTCTCGCTTATATTCTCTTCTTGTAAAACTTCCATCGGCTCAATATGAATACGATAAGGATTGTTTAATGCCTTTTCATACATATCTTTATTTTGATTTTTATTTAATGAGGAAAAGACAACAGCTGATTTTTTTGATACAGAAACATTATGCTGATCATCCATAAGTGCAATGTTCACTCTATTGATGTTCTCTTCAGCATAAAGAATCGTTAAAATAACACTTTTAAAGCTTTCTTTTGCAAGATAATCCTTGTCGAAATCAGGATTATTCCGCATGTACCTCATAAAATCAATATTATTATAAAATGATAACGTTAAATTTTTAAGTTCCCCCATATAACCTTCAATGTTTAACTTCCCTTGGTAAAGGAGATTGACGTTCTCCTTTACAAATTCATCTTTTAATGATTCTTTCGTATAAAAGAAAGTGATCACAATTGAAGTTCCAAATGGAACAATGGTAATGAGTAATAAAAGAACAATTAGCTTGTTTCTTATGCTTGTTTTTTTCACAGGGGAACCTCCTAACTTTTTGACTGTAACCACTATTATAGGTGAAAAAGCATGCCTATGATAGACATGCTTTTTCAGGGTTATTATTTCATATTATCCCAAGTTGCTTGGAATTTTTCTAATGCTTGTTCGTAAGTAATCTTACCTGCAGCATATTCCTGGATTGTAGCTGCAAATTCTTTGTTTGCCCCATCTGGCCATCTGAACCAGTTCCAAGAAATTGTTTTTTCTTCTTTAGAGTATTCTAGGATTGATTGACCTAAGTCACCTAAACCAGAAGCTTCAATGTTATCGAATGCTGGAATGAAGGCAAATTCTTCCGTGATATAACGTTTACCAGTTTCAGAAGATACCATCCAGTTTAAGAAAGTTTTTGCTTCTTCTAAGTGCTCAGAGTTTTTGTTTAATACCCAGTTATTTGGAACACCTACTGGTAATGCATCAGCACCTGCTTCATCATTTAATGGGATTGGTAAGAAGCCCATATTAATTTCAGGGTTGATTTCAGTAATCATGTTTTCAGTCCAGTTACCTTGTTGCAGCATTGCTGCTTCACCTGATGCAAATAATGTTACTTGAGTGTTGTAGTCAGTCGTAATTGGGTTACCTACTGCATTTTTCACTTCTAGATCAATAATATCTTTAAATTGTGTGAATTTCTCGTTACCAACAAATTTTTCAGAACCATCGTTTAAACCTGCAATAAAGCTTTCTGGATCATCTTGTTGTGCAAATGGAATATTCATTAAATGTTGGCCAATTACCCACCACTCGCCATAACCAGCTGAGAATGCTTTAATTCCAGCAGCTTCAAGTTTTTTTACAGCATCTTTTAATTCAGATAACGTTTTTGGTGTTTCTGTAATCCCTGCTTTTTCAAATAAATCTTTGTTATAAATAAATCCATATCCTTCAAGGTTTACTGGCATACCATATAACTTACCATCTTCATCTGTCGTTGGAACTTTACCAATAGGAAGTACATGCTCTGCCCACGGTTCATTTGATAGATCTGCTAAATGCTCTTTCCATAGCTCAAGCTCTTTAAATCCACCGTTGTTAAAAATATCTGGCTCTTCACCTGATGCAAACTTAGCTTTTAAAGCTGCACCATAATCTGCTCCACCACCAACAGTTTCAAGTTTTACTTTGATATTTGGATGCTCCGCTTCAAATTCTTTGATCATTTCTTGAAGCTGATCAGCTATTTCAACTTTAAATTGGAATAAGTTTAATGTTACAACTTCCCCATCACCTGAACCTTCTTTCTTTCCTTCAGATGAGCTTTCTTGGCTACCTGAATTACATCCAGCCAAGATACCTAAAACTAATAATAATGACATTCCTAAAAGCATAAGCTTTTTCATGAATAATAGACCTCCCTAATGTTATCTTTTTTTAATTTTATATGAATCTCATGGCTAGGCTACTAGCCATGAAATTATATACTGCTTAAGTTAAGAATCTATTTAATAGATCCTGCAGCAATTCCTTTAATAATGTGTTTTTGCAAGAATAGGAAGAATACAATAATTGGTGCTATACCTAATACTAATGCCGCAAGTCCCATATCCCACTGTTTTGTATATTGAGCAAAGAAAGAACTTGTCGCTAACGGAATTGTTCTTAATTCTGCATCTTGCAACACAAGTAATGGCAGAAGGTAATCATTCCAAATCCATAATGTATTCAGGATGATAACGGTTACAGTTATTGGCTTTAATAATGGGAAAACGATTCTCCAAAACACGCCAAATTGTGTACATCCATCTACTCTAGCGGATTCTTCAATTTCCATTGGAATTGTTTTGACAAAGCCATGGTATAGGAAGAGTGATAGTGAAACCCCAAAGCCAAAATACATAATAACAATACCAGGTATACTATTCATAATTCCAAGTGTTCCACCTAATTTCATTAATGGAATCATTACCGTTTGGAATGGAATAACCATCGCTGAGACAAAAAAGATAAATAAAATTTTACTTAGCCTCCCTGGCGTTCTCACCATTTTCCATGCTGCCATAGAACTAATGACAACAATTCCTGCAATACTAAACACAGTGATAATAAGAGAATTTAGAAAAGCATCTTGGAAGCTGAGAATATCCCAAACCTTAGTATAGTTACTAAATAAGATTTCTTTCGGTAAAGCTGCGGCATCAATTAATATCTCTGAAAACCCTTTTACTGAATTGATTAAAACAAAGTAAAATGGCACTAAGAAAATTAAGGCAAGCATAATGGCAATGATCTCAAGTACAAATGTGCCCTTTGTATAACCTTTATTCATTATGCTTCAACCTCCTTCTTCTTTGTAAATGTTACTTGAAGTGTTGTAAACACGGCTACTACGATAAAGAATAGGATAGATTTTGCTGTTCCTAGACCATATCTGTTGTTCATAAATGCTTCCTGGTAAATATTAATGGCAACAGATTCTGTTGAATTAAATGGACCACCGCCAGTTAGCGATAGATTTAAGTCAAAGATTTTAAATGCCATTGAAATCGTTAAGAAGAAACAAATCGTGAACGCAGGTAAAATTAATGGAATAATGATCTTAGTTAACAATGACCAATTCGTTGCACCATCCATTTTTGCTGCCTCTAATAGGGAAGTATCAACCCCTTGCAGTGCTGCAATATAAATAACCATCATGTAACCACTAATCTGCCAAGCAAAAACGATCACAATGCCCCAGAACGCTGTTGCTTCATCCCCTAACCAAGGTAATTTAAAGAATCCAATGTCGGTCATGTTTCCAATTGATGCGAATCCTTTAACAAAGATAAACTGCCAGATAAATCCAAGAAGGAGTCCTCCGATTACGTTTGGAATAAAAAATACAGTTCGTAAAATATTCTTTGTTTTTAATGCAGCATTTAGTAATAAAGCAAAACCAAATCCTATGATATTACTTATTAAAACGGCTGCAAACATAAATTTTGTTGTAAAGAGAAATGAATTAAAGAACTTTTGATCATCCGTAAAGATTTTCACATAGTTATCTAACCCAACCCATTCAACAGCTGAACTAACACCGTTCCATGATGTGAAGGAATAATAAACCCCCATAAAAAATGGAATGATTTGAATTAAAATAAAAAATAAGATTGCTGGTCCAACAAACGCAGCGTACCCTAAAGCCTTTTTCAATTTAGTTTTTTTACTGGTTTGTATTTGTTGTTTCACATACGTTTCTTTTGTTGCCAATGTATTTGTATTTGCTTTGGCACTCACTTCATCAACACCACCTAGTACTTTTGTAATCGCTTGCTTTGATTATAAAGCGTTTTCAAGGTAGGTACTATAAACTGTATTGACTAAAATGGTGCACTATTTTGATCTTTGTTAATTCTGTATACTAAGATCCCCACTAGATTGTAGTCAATTTTACTTATTAAAAACCTCCATTAAATAAAAACAGCTGCATTATGAAGCAGCTGTTGTGTCAGTAATTTTTTCAGTTTTATCAATAACGGCCGTTCCGACCAAATCTCCAGTAACATTCAAGGAGGTGGCACCCATACCTATAAGAGCATCTACCGCAGTAAGGAGTCCAACCACTTCTAACGGTAATCCAAGTTGAGCAAAGACGGTGGCTATCATAATAATACCAGCTCCAGGTACTCCAGCGGTACCAATTGATGCTAATGTCCCAATTAACACAATTTGTGCCATCTCAGGAAATCCTAAAGATAATCCGGTCATATTTGCTGCAAACACCGCAGATACCGCTATTCTTATTGATGCCCCATCCATATTGATCGTTGCACCAAGCGGCAGACTAAAACCATATAAAGATCTAGATATCCCTAAGTTCTTTGCAGCATTTAAAGTTAATGGAAGTGTTCCTGTACTACTTTGTGTTACGAATGCTGTTATCATCGGTGTTCTAGCCTGTGAAAAGAACTGTCTAAGTGGTACCTTTGAAAGTAGTAACACAATTATATATAGTCCAAATTGAACAAGGAGAGCAATATAAAGCACTCCAACCATACCACCTAATGATGCCAATGTATCGAATCCAGTCGTCCCAACAGTTTGTGCAATAATTGCAAAAATACCAATTGGGAGGTATTGTAAAATAGCCTTCATCACAATAAGGGCTAGCTCATTAAGTGCCCTGATGCCTCCATATAAGGTTTCTCCTAATTCAGAGAACTCATTTATAGTTCTGATATAGGAAAGGGCCATTCCAAACACAATGGCTGTAAAGATTATGCCTAAAAGATTCATCTCTGTAAAAGCTGTTACAATATTTGTAGGTACAATATTAAGTAATACACTTGTAAAACCAGGATTTTCGGGAACCTCTACTTTATCTCCTAACCCAAGAGATATACCGCTGCCTGTTTTAAACAAATTAGCAACCAATAACCCCAAGATAATGGCAATACCAGAAGTCACAATATAGTACACAAATATTTTTCCACCCATACGACCAAGAGATGATAATTTAGTCTGGTTCACACCAACAATTAACGTAAAAAAGATTAATGGAAGAATAATAAAATTCAATAAGCGCATTAACAAAGCTCCAAGCGGCTCTAAAACAACTACTTGTTCTCCAAACACTAATCCTGTTATAATTCCAAGGATTAATGCCATTGTTATTTTTATAGCAAGGGAAAGATTCAGATATCCATTCCACAAACGGTTCATCAATTTAGCCTCCTCTACTCAATATCCTATATCCCAATAAGTTTACTTGGTATTATACTAAACTAAAATAATGCATTTTCTTTAGTTTGTCAAAAGTACTGCTTAATGATGGATGTGGGTTATTTACTGTAAATAAAAACTTCCTCATAATGAGGAAGCTCTCAAAATTATTTTTTCATTTGTTTACTATTTCAATCTCTGTTATTCTATGATATTTATCTAACTCGATTGTATCACTTTCATTTGTTATTACCTTTACTTGATCTAGTTCAGCAAACTTCGCAAAGGATACTTCACCAAATTTCGTATGGTCAGCTAAAACAAAGGTCTCTCTTGACAAAGAAATCGCCCTTTCTTTTATTTGTGCCTCATCAGGATCTGGGGTTGTTAATCCTAACTCATAGTGGATGGCATTTGTTCCAATAAAACATTTATCGAAACGGTAATTTTTAATACTTTCGTATGCATCACGACCGATCGTTGCTTTCGTAACCTTTTTTACATAACCGCCAATGAGATAGGTTGTAATATCTTCTTCCAGCAAGGCATTTAGGTGATCAGTCCCATTTGTAACAACAACAATATCTTTCTGTTTTAAATATCGGATCATCTGAAAGGTTGTTGTACCAGCATCTAAATAAATACAATCACCATCCAACACTAATTGTGCTGCATACTGTGCAATACTCTCTTTTTCTTCTAGATTTTTTGTTGTCTTCTCTAAAACACTCGGCTCAGATCGCTTTTGTTGCAGCAGTGATGCTCCACCATGAACACGTTTTAAATAGTTCTGCTTTTCTAATTGATCAAGATCACGTCTTAACGTAGATTCAGAAGTTGAAGTTAATTCTACAAGTTCTTGTATTTTGACATTTTCCTTTTCTTTCAATACATCTAATATAAGTTTATGTCGTTCCGAAATTAGCAAGCCGTTTCCTCCTGGATCTTATTCATCTATCTCGTTATCCTATAACGAATGTCTTATCATGATTCTAGTATATAAAAAATGCTCGGGAAATGCATATTAGAAAAAGATTGCTATTGAATAGTAAAAAAGTATAAGGAGATCATTATTCGTTTTCCTGTACTTTGCTGATATAGTCTGAGGATAGACGTAAAAAAGAAGACAAAAACTCATACTGTTTCTCTATAAAAAATACTGTAACTTCCTTACTAAAGAAATTACAGTATTTTGTCATATTTATGATTGTGGTACCTTTTCGAAACTTATTTTCCATGTTTTCACACTAAGATCCAATAGAAATAAATCATCCGGGTCAATTAGCGAAAGCCCTGTTAATGATTCTATTTTTCTTAAACGATATAATAAAGATTGCCTATGTAAATTTAACGACCTAGCTGTTTGGCTGACGTTTCCGTGAAACCTATTATATACACTAAAGGTTTCAATTAAATCCATACTTCGTTGTTGATCATACTTAACGAGTGGCTCAATCGTAGACAGGATTAAATCTTTCATGTCATTGTTTTGAGCAAGGTTTAACAGAACCCGATCCACTCTAGTATGTTCATATAACATGCGATGGCCGATTCCCTTTTTCCGTCTTCCTATTTTAAGTGCAGTCATTGCATTTTGGTAACTTTCAGCAAATCCTTCAAAATTATAAGCATAGTCCCCTATTCCCCAAGAAATGATGACTTCAGGTAACAAATTCCCCAGCCTTCTTTCAACTAAGTCCAAGAAGTTTGTGGCAATTTCATTTTCCTCTTTAGAAGGGATTTCAAGATAAATTAAAAGTTTATCATCCTGGTAGGTCATCATGACTTCTTTTCTCAATGATTGTGCAGCATAAAAAATTTCCTCTTCAATATATCGAATCATATTATCGAGCCATTGTTCAAACGATAAATAATCTTGTTTTCTTTTTTGGAATAATGAATCAAGGTTTTCTGGGTAGCCTGTAATACATACGTACGTAAGTTTAATATTATATCCAAGTAATTTAGCCCTTGAATTTGCATGATCAAATGAAATAAATTCCCCTTTAGCAAGCTCTTGGACAAAATCACTGCGAAGTTCCATTTTCGTTTCCTCTATAGCATTTTTTCTTGATAGCCACAGAGCAATTGTTGTTGCCGAATGTTCCAATACATTTACATTATACTGTGTCAAAAAAGAGTCAATTGATCGCTTTGGTGGAATGATGACAAATATATATCCCTGTGCATCCCCTAGCACTTGTAAAACCGGAAGTTGAAGGATAACCTTATCCTCTATTTCAACCATTTGAAACTTTTGAAACATAGGATCCCGTGTAAGAAAAGCTGTATCTTTACAAGCAGGTATCATTCCCTTTAATACATAATGATTCCAAGTCGTATTAAAAGAATTTGTGTGACAACTTTTTTCTAGTATCGATCCTGTTCTATCGGTAATGATAATTGAACAACCAATCTGTCTTTCAATAAATTTTGATATATGTTTAAGATCTGTCTCCTTAAGAATTAGCTGTAGTAACTCTTGCTGAACTTTCTCCGATTTTTCAAGCTCCTTAATCTGCATATGATTCACTTTTTTCATAACCGCTTCTATAATACTAGCAAATCGGAGCTCCCAAGGAAGCTCTATCACAATTAGGTTATGTTTTTCTGCTAGCTCAATTACTTCACTAGGAATATCATAAATATATCTTCCAGTTGCAATCATAAGTGCGGATGCTTCTGAATCAATAATGTCTTGTACAAAAGATAATAATAAATCAACATCTTTATGGCAGCCTATTGCAGTTGTTAAAACAGCTTCATCTTTACGAACAAAGTTTTCAACAGGCATCTCAATCACGGAAATCCATTGAACAAACTTTTCAACAACAATGCTTTTACCAGTGATAACCCTTACATTTTTCATTATCTCTAAATCTAAAATATCTGCTACTGATAGTTTCATTGTTGTCCCTCCAAATCACATAAAACAAGTATTTTATAATGTTTAAAACTTTCACTTACTTTAAAACAAATAAATGAATTTTAACTAAAATCATAATCGTAAAATAGAATGACTACTATTTCTTTGGTATATCTTCTTACATTGTTTTTTATGAAAAGGCTTTAAACAGGTAAACATGCTAACTAAACTGCATTTCAGATAAAATATTATTCTCACTATACTTTTTATACAACTATATCATTAAAACTCCATTTTCAAAATCCTACTAACTTATCTTTTTATAACAAATTTCCTATGATAATATTCTCTTTATTTATTATACTAAGAAAACTGCAAGCTCACTACCAATATTTCGTCAATGTCGTATGGAGCTGTGCACAGACATATAAAAAACGACAAGCTCGATGTCATTTACCTTTGCTTGTCGTTTCCTTACCTTTATCTATTTTTTTCTTATTACTGTGCTTTCCTTTGTATCTCTATCTGATTATGGGTATCCTCTAATATGCCTTTCTCCTTATATATGCTTTTAAATAGGGATATACTAATCAAGATCAATATAATCGTAAACGGAAGTGCCGAGACTAAAGAAGCCGTTTGTAATCCTTTTAACCCACTACTCACAATTAATACTGCAGTAATGGCTGCCATTAATACTCCCCAAATGACTTTTACTACTCTTGAAGGGTTCAAGCTTCCATCTGACGACATCATTCCAAGCACAAAGACTGCAGAATCTGCCGAAGTAACTAAGAAGATAACGATTAATAGCATCATTATCACTGATAAAAGTGTATACAGAGGGAATTCCTTTAATAAAACAAATATTGCTGTTGCTACATCATTTGAGACAGCCTCTGAAATAGCTGTACCTGTAAATAAATCCATGTACAGACCTGTACCGCCAAAGATGGCCATCCAAACAAAACCAATAACTGGAGGTACGATCATAACACCTATTACAAACTCTCGAATCGTTCTTCCTCTTGATACTCGAGCAACAAAGGAACCTACAAAAGGAGACCAGGCAATTACCCAAGCCCAATAAAATACTGTCCAATCATGTGCCCATGTATCTCCTGTATAAGGTGTCAAATAAAAACTCATTTCAACAAAATGTTGAAGATAATCACCGATACCAAGTACAAAACTTTCGATAATAAAAACTGTTGGTCCTCTAAACAAGAAGAAGACCATTAAAACAAGGACGAGTAGCATATTAATATTACTTAAAAACTTAATCCCTTTGTCAATCCCGGTAGTGGACGAAATTAGATAAAGAACAAGCATTATTCCAACAATTCCCACTTGGACCCAGGCAGTATTCGGTATCGAAAAAACATAGTTTAACCCGCCATTAATTTGTAGTATCCCCATCCCCATTGAAGTTGCAACACCAGTAATTGTCGCAATAATTGCAAGGATATTAACCGATGACCTAATAATGGATTTCCCTTTTTTATCCTTTACTCCATCAAGTGTCTCACTAATAAGAGCTTTTCTTTTATGTCGGAACTGGAAATAAGATAGAGCAAGTCCAACGATAGCGAATACTGACCATTGATGAATGCCCCAGTTAAAAAAAGAATAGCGCATGGCAACACGGGCAGCTTCTGCAGTATTTGGTTCAACATCCTGAAGTGGTGGTGATGAAAAATGGGTTAAAGGTTCTGCTACACCCCAGAATACAATTCCTACACCAAAACCTGCACTAAACAACATGCTGATCCATGTAAATAAAGAGAATTCAGCTTTTTCATTATCTTTGCCTAGCTTAATATTTCCATATTTACTAAAGGCTAAATATAAACAAAAGAAGACGAACACGGCTACGCTAAATAAATAGAACCATCCGAAGGAGTGACTAGTAAAATCGAACACAGCAGAAGCATACTTAGCTAAGGTATCTGGTGAGAATGCTCCCCAAATAGTAAATAACCCAATGATTAATGCTGATACTTTAAAAACAGTGTTATTATAAGATGCACGTTCCGGGCTTTTCTTCAAAATAAGATCTCCCCTTCATCTCTCACTTTTTTATTTAAGCTCTTTTCTTAAAGTTTGTTATTCCAAGATATAAAAACAACTAATGGGTTGGAAAGACAGATCAATAAACATCATAATATCCGCACAACAACAATCTTTGAGAAAACAGCCTCTATCTTGTGAAAAAGCAACCAGTTTATAAGAAGAGAGAAAATATATAATTAACCAAATTATAATTTTCCCCCTTTTCCCAAAATTCAGAATGCAGTTTTTATACTACTATCATCTGCCTTTGATACCAATCTAATTTCTCATTTTTATAGATTAAAGCAAACGACTTTCGGCTCTGTCATTTCCTGGATTGAAAAAGAAATACCTTCACGTCCTAATCCAGACTTTTTCACTCCTCCAAATGGCATCGCATCAATTCGGTAATCACTGCTATCATTAATCATAATGCCTCCTACCTCTAGTTTTGCAATGGCTCTATGTGCTTTACCGACATCATTTGTAAAAATGCCTGCCTGTAAACCATAGTTGACATTGTTCGCTAGAGAGATCGCCATGTCAAGGTCAACAACAGAGTACAATAACGCAACTGGTCCAAATATCTCTTCTTTAGCAATTGTACAGTCCTCTGGAACATTTGCTAGTACAGTAGGTGAATAATAGGCGCCATTTCGTTCTCCGCCCGTTAACAAACTAGCACCTTTTTCAATTGCTTCATTTACTAGGTTTTCAACTCGAATTGCTTCTTTTTCATTAATAAGTGGACCCATATCTGTTAGATGTGACAATTTATCTCCTACACAATATTGGCTTGTATGTTCAATAAACTCTGCTTGAAATTGGTGATAAATACTGTCTTGGATGTAAATACGTTGTACACCTAGACAATTTTGACCAGCTGCCCAGAATGCCCCCGATACAGTTGATTGTACAGCTTTTTCTATATCTGCATCTTCTAGTACAATGACTGGAGAGTTGGAACCAAGCTCCATACTAATTTTTTTCAAACCCGCTTTTCTTGCGATTTCCTCTCCTGCCTCAAGTCCACCTGTAAAAGTAATCATACGGACATCTGGATGTGTAACTAACACATCACCTATTTCACTACCATAGCCAGTAATGACGGATAATATTTTTTTTGGCAAACCTGCATTCGCAAATGCTTCTGCTAATAAAAGAGCACTAAGTGGGGTAACGGTGGCAGGCTTCACAATAATGGCATTTCCAGACGCGATCGCTGGCCCTACTTTATGCGCAACAAGATTTAAAGGATCATTAAATGGTGTAATAGCACCAATAATTCCAATTGGAAAACGATAGTAATAGCCAACTCGATTTTCACTTCCAGGACTTTGATCAAACGATATTGTCTCTCCATTTATACGTCTAGCTTCTTCCGCGCTAATACGAAGCGTTTGTATACATCTTGCCACTTCTTTTGTTGCTTCTCGAATGGTTTTACTTCCTTCTCTGGCAATCGTGTGCGCGTATTTTTCTGAATGTTGCTCAATATAATCTGCGGCAGAGTTGACAATTTTTATTCGTTCATGCACAGGCATGGAAGCTGCAATAATGGCTCCACCCTTTGCTTCTTCAATACATTCCAACATCTCTTTCGCTGAAGCAGCAGGTACAGTATCAATAATACTGTTATCCTGAGGATCACGAACCTCAATCATCCGATCACTTTTCACCCAATTACCTGCAAGAAACATTTTTTGACCTGTAAGTTGAGTTGTCATACTATTACCGCCTTTCTATGATTAATTTTTAACTAATTGCTTTTGACGATTGATATGGATTAAATCGATAAGTAGAGAGAAACCTGTTTCAACCTTACCTGCGCCTGCTCCACTTAATGTTACTGTACCTAATAGATCACATTCATACGTTATAGCATTAATTGCTCCATTAATTGACGCAAGCGGATCCGTTACATCCACTTTTTCAGGAGCAATGGATGCTATAACCTTATTACCTACCTTACGAGCTTTCGCTAATAACTTCCAACGCTTGCCTTCAGCTTTTGCCTCTTCAATATCCCGTAATGTAATATTTGTTATCCCTTCACAGCTAACCTCTTCAACGAATAATGGTGTATTCATGACATAATTTGATAGAATAACAATTTTATATCTTGCATCAAATCCTTCTACATCACTTGTCGGATCTGCTTCAGCATACCCTAGTTGCTGTGCTTCTTTTAAAGCATCCTCATATGATACTCCTTCAGCTTCCATCTTCGTTAAGATATAATTTGTCGTCCCATTTAATATCCCTCGGATTTCAGTGATTTCATTTCCTGCCAATGTAGCAGATGGCATTCTTAAGGCAGGGGTTCCACTCATAACCGTTCCTTCAAATCCCCAGTAAACATGATGTTTCTTAGCCAATTCCGATAATTCTTTATAAGCTAATGCAACTGGACCTTTATTGGTCATGACAACATTTTTACCAGTTTCGAAAGCAGCCTTACAATGATCAATTGCTGGTTGACCTGTTTTAACATCAGTATAAGAGACCTCTATTATTGTATCTGCATTTGTTTCACGAATCGTTGTAAGACTATCCCATCCTGTCATAAGCCCGGGTTCGTGCGGATAGTTTTCAAGATTACCAGTTTCCTTTACTACTCGTAACACTGTTTCAATATCAAGTCCGTTTGGATGGTAAATTGACCCTTTCATTACATCTGAGATTGCAACAATACTTGCTTCAAATTCTTCATTTTGTTTTAAGGCTTCCCTCTTATTTTGTAGTATTTCTGCTAAACCTTGACCGACTACACCAAATCCAATAAATGCTAATTTATGCGCCATTCATTTGCACCTCCATATTTTGATCAGTCAGAAAGTTCCCATCACCTTTTAAAAACTTTATAGCCGTTTGCACGAGTATAGACGTACCAATAGGCAAGCAATCTTCATCAATATCAAAAATTGGAGTATGCAAATCCCTTTGAACTCCACCTTTTTGAGCACTTCCGAGAAAAAACATCGACCCTGGGAGGTTTTGTGTAACATATCCAAAATCTTCTCCTCCCATACCAAAAGGCTGCTTCTTAATCTGTAGTTGAGGATATATTTCAGAGATTGATTCAATAATCAATTGGTTAACATGTGGACTGTTATTTAAGGCTGGTTCTCCTCTTTTCACTTTAAGCGAATATTCACCACCAAGTGATTCAACGATAGAAAACGCTTTCTTTATTTCATTTTCTAATAAATCGCGAATTTCAGGTGAATAGCATCGAATTGTACCCTCAATAACAACTTCTTTAGGGATAATATTGCTTGCTGTTCCAGCATGAATTTGACCTATACTAACGACTGCTGCATCTAATGCTGGAACCTTACGAGCCACAATACCATGAAGTGCTTGCATGACGGGTCCTAACATCCAAATTGGGTCTGTACCAAGTTCTGGATAAGCTCCATGACCACCAGTACCAACTATTTTCCCTTCAAACACATCAACATTTGCCATACTATAATGATCACTTACTTGAACAGAACCAACTGGAAGCCATGGACACATATGAAGGGCAATTGCTACATCAACTTCATCATAAACTCCTGCATTTACCATATAAGGTGATCCAGAAAGCCCTTGATCATCAGTACTTTCCTCAGCAGGCTGAAACACAAATTTAACTTTCCCTTCTACCTCTCCCATTTTAAAGAGATTAGCAAAAATGGTTGCAACTCCTAATAAAATCGCCGTATGTGCATCATGACCGCACGCATGCATGACACCTTCATTTTTTGAGGAATAGCTAACTTGATTTTCTTCCGTTATCGGGAGTGCATCCATGTCAGCTCTAATCGCAATTGTTGGTCCCTTTCCGGAAGATAAAGTTCCGACGACACTTGTTTGAACACCAATACCAGTTTCGACCTTCATGCCTTCCAGGTTTCCTAATATATCAGCAACAAAACGGGAAGTCCCGAACTCCTGAAAGCTAAGTTCGGGATGTTGATGAAGCGTGCGTCGCCATTCAATTAGTTGATTTAATAAGCTATTTGCTTGAATAACGATTGGATGATCTTTTACCATTCACTCTTCACCTCTAATAAGATGTAAAAACTATGCCATTTTGGCGACAGGTGCTCTAGCATAATCGCATAATCTTTCAGTTCTACTAAACTTGTAATGCACTTTCTACACGATTAAAAGCCTGTTCAAAATCTGCAATAATGTCTTCAATATCTTCTATTCCACAAGAAATCCGAATAAGTCCTTCAGGAATCCCCATCGCTGCACGTTCTTCCGGTGTACATTCTACATGGCTCGTTGTACGTGCTGGTCCTACAGTTGTTTCAACTGCTCCTAAATTAGCAGCACGGTGAGCATATTGTAATTTTGGGAGAAGATCCCTTACTGTATCTACCCCACCTTTTACAGCAAAGCTAAGCATTCCTCCAAAATTCTTCATTTGTTTTTTTGCAATTTCATGATTGGGATGTGATTCTAAACCTGGATAGAAAACATCTTCAACAAGATCTTTTGTTTGTAAGTATTTTGCAAGAGCCATTGCATTAACTGATTGTTGACGAACACGAAGGTGCAATGTTTTCATACCTCTTAAAGTTAAATAAGCAGCCATTGGGTCCATTGTCGCCCCGTTGATCTCACGGAAGTGATAAATTTTTTCGACAAGCTCCTGTGCCCCACAAACGACACCACCTAATGCATCTGCGTGACCACCTAAAAATTTTGTTGCGCTATGGATGACTAAATCTACTCCAAGTGATAGAGGGTTTTGATTAATTGGTGTTCCAAACGTATTATCAACAATGACAAGTGCTCCAGCATTACGACCTGCTTTAGCCATGCGCTCAATGTCGGTAATTTTCACTGTTGGATTAGTAGGTGTTTCTAAGTATAAGATTTTGCAACCTTTTGCCACTTCTTCTTCAATTTGTTCATGATTTCCAGTTTCACAGAGTACAACCTCTACTTGTTGACGAGGAAGAAATTCAGTGAAAATTTTATTTGTTCCACCATAAGTATCTTTAATAGAAACAATTCGATCACCTGGTAATAAAAACGTCGATAACGTATTACTAATTGCAGCCATTCCAGTTGAAAAGCTTGTTGCTGCTTCTGCACCTTCGAGAATTTTCACTTTGTCTTCAAATGCTTGAACCGTTGGGTTTGTATTTCTTCCATAAATATGGCCTTTTTTCTTTCCGATCGCTACATCATACCACTCATCCATATCATCATAGTTATAAGCCACACTAAGAACGACAGGTACTTGTGTTGCCCCATGTACTAAATATTCTTTTTCCCCAGCCCATACTGATTTTGTTCCTACTTTAATGTTTTCATTTGTCATATGACCACTCCTAATTGGTTTCTATTGAAAATTCTTTATTTTCAATGGGTAATCCTATTTGACGTTTCACCATTTCGTTGTATGCATATAAGGCGATAGCTGTATCTTGAACTCCTGTACCTGTTAAATCACAAATTGTAATTTGATCATCCCTATCTCGACCTGATACTTTATTTGAGGTTATTTGCCCTAATTCAATTATGTTCGATTGATCTGATATAACTCCAGAATCTAATGCATGATGCAATTCACCGAGTCTGGCACATTGCGCCTTTGTATCACACACAAGCTTATCTACACGTGCAAGCACCTCAGACTCTATCTCTTGCTTATGCTCTGCATCTGAACCCATCGCCGTAATATGGAGGCCAGGATGTAGCCAATCTGCTTGAATAATCGGTTCCCTGGCAGGTGTTGTCGTAATGACTACATCACTATTTCGCACAACCTGTTCAGGACTTTCTATCACTTCAACCACAATATTTAATTCCTTTGCCATATCATCTGCATATTCCTTAGCACGATCAGATGACCGAGCATAGACTAAAACCTTTTGAAAATCCCTTATGAGTTTTAACGCCCTTAGCTGGAATCTAGCTTGACTTCCTGCTCCGATGATACCGACAGTGTGAATATTCTGACGGGCAAGGTATTTAACAGAAATAGCTCCAGCTGCTGCTGTCCGAACCTCTGTTAAATATCCATTGTCTAAAAGCAACGCCTGTGGAATTCCAGTTTGAGTACTAAGTAACATCATGAGCCCATTTCCGCTTGGCAGCCCAAGTTTATAGTTATCAAAGAAACCAGAGGATACCTTTATTGCAAACATATCCTTTCCTTTGATATAGGCTGTTTTTACATCTACCTCACCATTTTGATCGTGAACATCCACCCTCATAATGGGAGGCATCACTACTTCACCTTCTGCTAATTTTGTAAATCCTTCCTCAACAATGGAGATGGCTTCAGAATTTAGTTTCACATATTGCTTAAGCTCCTGCTCTGTAATAATAAGCAAAGCCAGTTCCCTCCTTTGATCATCTCTAATTTTTGGTAAGCACCCCATCTTTTATAAATAAATCTCTAGGTAATTCGGCAAAGGTTTCACAGCCAGTATCTGTGATTCTTATTGCTTCACTAGCTTCAAAACCGTACTGGTCTAACCATATTCCAGGTATGAGATGGAATGTCATGTTTGGCTGAAGAATCGTTTTATCACCTTTACGGATACTTGCTGTGTGCTCACCCCAGTCAGGTGGATAGTTCAATCCCATTGCATATCCTAGACGAGACTCTTTGATAATGCCGCTCTTTTCAATCGTTTTTCTCCATGTTTCTTCGATCTCTTCACATGCAATTCCTGGCTTGATCATATCAAGACAAGCATTCAATCCCTCAACCACAACATTAGAAAGTTTTTTCACTTTATCAGACGGCTGACCAATATTTACTGTTCTTGCAAGTGGCGAATGATAGCGTTTATAACAACCAGCCAATTCTAAGATCACAGTATCTCCTTGTTTATAACGCTCATCTGTCCAAGTTAAATGAGGAGTAGATGTTTTTTCTCCGGACGGAAGTAGTGGAACGATCGCTGGATAATCACCGCCGAACTCGGCAGTTCCTGTAATTTGTGTGTGGAAAATCTTAGCTGCAACATCACACTCACGAACTCCTTCATTAATCATTCCAATGCCGTCCATCATAGCCTTCTCAACAATTACCGCTGCACGTTTCATATACTCAATTTCAGTATTAGATTTAATTAATCGAACCCAGTTAACGAGAAGAGTAGCATCATGAAATCTTGCATTCGGTAATCCTTTTTTTAGTTGTTCATAGCATTTTGCAGTAAAATAGTAGTTTTCCATCTCAACACCAATGGAACGTTTATCCTGACCGATTTGCTTTAAAATATCAGCTACAAAGTCCATTGGGTGTTTGATATCAGATTGTACATAATCATCCGGGTAAGGAATGATGTTTTCATGGTAAAGCCAGGTTGTTACTTTTGCTCCATTTGCATCCTGACCTCTTCCAATCCAAATTGGTTGATCTTCATCATTAATAATGACTAACATTTGATGTACATAGAAGGACCATCCATCATACCCTGATAAATAATTCATGTTAGCCGGATCGGTAATAAGCAATACCTCAATTCCCTTTTCCGCCATTCTCTCTTTTGTTTTACGAATTCTCTCTTGATATTCAGCTGTTCCAAATGACATGGGAACGATCACTCCTTGTTTCGTATAAGTAAAAAGAATAATTAACTATGAATTTATTATAATTTGGAGGCAATTCTTCTATCATCCGCAACAATGTATGAAAATTCAAATTATTTTGTAGTCAGATTATCAAAAAATCCCTGTTTTTTGGTAGATAATCTGACAGGCACCAAGTTATTTCATCAAAAAAATAGACCGATATCTTCGGCCTATTTTCGATAAACTTTGTTCCCTTACACCAAATACTCATCTTCTATATATTTGGTTATCAATTTATGTAATATTGAAAGATCAACGTTTTTCCCGCTAATGATGAGCACAATATCGCCATTTTGATGTGAAATCTTCTTACCGAGTACTGCTGCTACACCAGTAGCTGCTGCACCCTCCATAATCATTCGATGCTTATCCATCATAAAAGCCATACTATACCCAATTTCATCTTCCGGTATCAAAAGAACGTCGTCCATATATTGCTGAACCATTCTGAAAGTGTATTGATTATCAAGACCAATTCCACCTAATAAACTATCTGCAAGTGTTTCACTTTCTTCCATTTTAATTGGTTTGCCCGCCTTAAGACTCTCGTACATAACGGCTGAATTCTCCATTGAGACACCAGTTATCTTTGTTTGTGGAGCAATGGATTTTAGTGCTAAGCCAATTCCTGAAAGGAGTCCGCCGCCAGATAGAGGAACAATCACATCTGTCAGCTGTGGAAGATCTTCCACGAGCTCTAAGCCAATTGTACCTTGACCAGCAATTACAAAAGGGTCATCAAAAGGCTGAATGACAGTTAATCCTTTCTCTCTTTCTAATTCAAAACATCGCTCTCCTGCTTCATCTTGACTATCACCAATTATTTCAATTTGCGCTCCCAGCCTTTTTAATGAGTCTACTTTTGCTTTTGGAACACGATTAGAAATGCAAACAACAGCAGGGATCCCAAGCTTTTTGGCAACATATGCTACAGCCATTCCATGATTTCCCGTAGAAAATGTTGCGACTCCTCGTTGTTGTTCTTCATTACTTAAACTGACTATTTTATTTGCAGCTCCCCTTACTTTAAAAGCTCCTATTTCATGAACATTCTCTAATTTAAGATATACGCTACGACCGATCTTTTCTGATAGAATATCTGATTTAATTAGCGGAGTCTTGGTTATTAAGGATGAAATTCTTTTTCTAGCCTCCCATACATGCCGAATACTCATCTCAATATCTTGATTTGTAAGGTATGTCATTTCCTTTCTCTCTCCTTTATAGATCAAACCTAGTTAAGATAAATACTAAAACGACGAATATATGTTATCAATTGTCAAAACTGCCTAAAATTTAGATTATTTTTCATACACTTTTAAAAATGAAACCTTCTGTTCTAAACAAAAAAGCTTAAATCCTATTTTCACAAGGATTTAAGCCAAAAGAAAAATTTATTTTTCTATCAATATATTTTCCTTACACATTCTCCAACCAATTTACCTCTTCTTCTGTCAACGTAATCATCGAACCTTCATAGCATGATTGTAACTCCTGCTCATTTTGCGCCCCAATTAAGGCACAAGTTGGAAACGGCTGATTAAGAACATAAGCAAGTGCAATTTGAATCGTGCTGACACCTTTTTCCTTTGCTAATTGTTCTGCACGTCGCAGACGCTCCCAGTTTTCATCACTATAAAAAACTCTTACAATGTCACTGTCGCTTCGATCCTCTGGTGAAAAACGCCCCGTAAAAAATCCTCTAGCTTGAGAAGACCAAGATAGAAGCGGAAATTGATGTTCTTTATGCCATGCACAATCCGAAGCATCAGCTGATACACATCCTGCCCAGAATGGTTCATTGGCCTTTGCAAGACTTAGGTTCGGACTGCTAAAAGTAAACCCAACAAGTCCCTTTTCAGCAGCATAATCATTAGCCTCTTGTAATCTCTCAACCGACCAGTTTGATCCGCCAATGGCTTTAATACGGCCAGCCTTAATATGTTCGTTTAAAACCTCTACTATTTCACTTACAGGAACAGTTGGATCATCTCGATGTAGAGCATATAAATCTACATAATCAGTTTGAAGTCGATCTAAGCTTTCAAAAAGATCCTTGGTAATTGCATTAGCATTCACACGCGGACCTGTTTGATCGTGATGTGCTCCCTTTGTTAGAATGACAAGATCTTCACGATTGTTTCGTTCTTTCATCCACATCCCGATCGCTACTTCACTTTCACCACCACAATAGATATGTGCCGTATCGATTGTATTTCCTCCGATGGCTACATAACGGTCAAGAACATTACACACTTTCTCGTATACACTAGGTCTAAAATAATCTGAACCTTGAATTAATGTTGTGACAGGTTTTTCTAAGCCTGGTATTGTAATTGTTTTCATTAGGAAACCTCCTCGTTTTTATAATTCAACACGGCGACGCTCTCTTGCTGATGTTACACAAGCATCAAGTGCTTTCATATTTAAAATTGCATCTGTTGCTGGAAATGGCAGCACTTCTCCATTACGAATGCTTTTTCCTAACGCATCTGCTTGTAATGCATATTGATTAAGGTAAGGAACCTCGATCTCTCTTTTCCCATCATTCGTATAAACATGGATATGATCCTGCTCGTTTTGATGAACAATAAATGCTGACGGAACTTCAATTCGACCCTCTGTTCCAACAATTTCAAGCTCATTTCTAAAGGCAGCCCACATTCCGCAATCAAATGTTAGTGCCACACCATTTTCAAATTCAAGAAGCCCTGAAGCCATCATATCTACATTATCATGCTGCTTAGAGAAGAAAGCGTGTACTGTTGCAGCCTGTGGCTCCTGATTTAAAATCATTCTTGCTGCACTGATTGGATAAACCCCTACATCATATAAGGATCCTCCACCCCATTCTTTTTTGTAACGAACATTTTTTGAATCCTTTGCATTGTTGAATGTAAATGTCCCGTGAATACCTCGGATTTCCCCAATTTCACCCGATTGGATAATATCTCGAATAAGATCATAACGAGGGTGATAACGATACATAAAAGCTTCAGCAAATACAACGCCAGCTTTCTGACAAGCTTCTACCATTTCTTCCGCTTCATTAGCATTGATTGCTAGGGGCTTTTCACATAGCACATGCTTACCTGCTTCTGCTGCACGGATTGCCCACTCTTTATGTAAGTGATTTGGAAGCGGAATGTAAACGGCTTCAATTTCTGGGTCTGCCAATAACTCTTCATAGCTTCCATATGCTTTTGGAATATTTAATTGTTCAGCTGTCTCCTTTGCTTTTTCAATACCTCTGCTTGCAATGGCCACAACTTCACCAGTTTCTGATTGCTGAATTCCTGGAATAACAGATCCTTTTGCAATTTTCGCGCTGCCAATAATTCCCCACCGTATTTTTTCCATTCTCATCTCTCCTTCACGTAAACTTACTACTATATTGTCATTATATGAAACTAGTCATAAAATAAAAATAGAATCATTTTGCCCTTATTATGAAAGAATATTGCGATGAAAGAGTGATACTGTTGCCAAGACAATATTTTTTACCAACCCTACAAAATCATGAATATATGATCCTTCCTGAATCGATTGGCTGGTATTGGGATAAACCTGATCATGATGTTGACCGAAAAGTAGGAACCTTAAACAACTTCAGCATCCACTTCGTCATTTCCGGTACAGGATTTATCGAAATTGATGGCAATCAATTTACATTAAAGCGCGGTGATGCATTTTTATATTTTCCTATGCAGGAGCAAAAATATTATAGCAGCAATGACGATCCTTGGAGTATTCGGTGGGTTCATTTTTATGGGAATACCTTAAATTCATTTTTGTCAGAACAAGGTTTTGATCAGCACATACTATGGACCATCCAACACCTTTCTTCTCTTGAAAAAGCGCATGAAAAACTTTTAAATGATGCTGAAAGGAATAGTTTTTTGCATTTATTACAGCTTTCTACTGTTACATACACCTTTTTAATGGAATTTATTACAAATGCATCACCTAAAACCTCTGAGCGAAGAAAGGAATTAGATGATCGGATTCAAACACTATTACCTAGCATGCAAAGGAGAGCATGTGAACCTTTCGAGTTGGATTATTGGGCAGAACAAATAGGGGTTAGCACATATTATTTCTGCCGATTATTTAAACGCGCAACTCAAATGACCCCCATGCAATTTATTACCCTATGCCGTCTGCAGATGAGCAAACAATGGCTACTGGACAAAAAAGAAATGACCATAAAAGAAATCGCTCTAAAAGCAGGCTACCCAAGCATTAGCTATTTTAATAAGCGCTTTTTAGAGCAGGAAGGCATGACTCCTACTGAGTATAGGATGTTGTATGATAGTAGGCTTGAAAGGTGAACATGGAAGAAAGTTCCCCTGCAATCTTGAATCTATTTGTTAAAATCCTTCAACTTTGATAAAAAATCTATCTACTTTGGCAAATAATCTATCATTAAACAAAAGCAGACAGACTCAAATCAAGCTCTCATCAAAACATAAACAAGCATATAGAAAAAATCGGAGACATTACGCCTCCGATCCAGCTTTTAAATCTATAACATTTTCTCTTTTTCTTGTTAATGTAAAAAACGAGACCGAACCAATTAATGAAGTAAGAAATAACGTTGCTCCCATCGGTACTGCCGTTGTTTCATTTATTCCTACGAGAGGAGATACAAATGATCCGAGTAATAGCGGAAGTAAACCTAATAATGCACTGGCGCTTCCTGCTCGATGCCCTTGCTTTTCCATGGCGAGTGTAAATGAACTTGTCAAAATCATTCCCATCGATGTCATATAAATAAAAATCGGAATGACAAGTGTGGCAAGAGGCCCCTTGATGATGGTCATGATCAACAGAACCGTTGTGGCACTAACCGCTGTTATAACAGCTACGCGAAGTAAACTTCTTTCATGAAAAATACTACTTAAACGTCCAATCATAAAGCTTCCTGAAATAATTGCTAGACCATTGATTCCAAATAGAATACTAAAGGTTTGTGGAGAAACCCCATAAATCCCTTGATACACGAACGGTGTACCTGACACGTAGGCAAAACTACCACCATGTATGAACCCTACTGTTAACGCATATCCGATAAATGAACGATCTCTTATTAGATCGCCCATTGTACGTACAGAATGGCCTACAGAGCTTGGGATACGTTTCTCAGATGGTAAGGTTTCTGGCAGTTTTAAAGCAATAAGTGTCACAATGATAATACCTAGTAAACTTAAAAAATAAAAAATTGTATGCCAGCTTGCAAAAGGCAGCAGTAAAATGGCCCCGCCTGCTATCGGAGCCAGCATTGGAGCTGTCGCGTTAATGACCATTAATAAGGCAAAGAATTGTGTAAGCTCTTTTCCACTAAACACATCTCGAACAACTGCACGCGAAAGAACAACTCCTGCTGAAGCTGTAAGCCCCTGCAACAAACGTGCAATTACTAATACGATAATATTTGGTGCTAACGCACAGAAAAGCGATGATAAAGCAAATAACGAAAGCGAAATAATCAAGGGCTTCCGTCTACCTTGCGCATCACTTATTGGACCGACAATCACTTGACCAACCGCAAGACCAATTAAACAAGTTGTTAAGCTAAGCTGTACGAGCGAAGCACGAGCTCCTAAATCATTCGCGATATCTGGAAAACCAGGTAAATACATATCAATATTTAACGGGCCAAGTATACCTAGTGAACTCAAAAGAAAAGCTAATGCTAACCGCTCTTTTCCTGTTGGATTATGTAGCATAAATTTAGTACACCTCACATCTTTCAAATACCTCTATACATCCTACACCTTTTGTCAAAAGATTGGAAGAAGAAAAAAATTGGCTTTTCACTAAGTTCATTAGAGAAGGCTTAACTTAACTTTTTCCTATAGTTACATAAATTTGATCTTCATCACTTCTTTTTTCATGTAAGTAGTGCAAAAACCTTCAATTTAAGATATCTTAATAGTAAAGATCTTTTATACTATTTTCCTTCAACGTAGTATTGAACTTGAAAAGAGGTGTATTTTTTTGGATGTAAAAGAAGCATTTAAACTATTAGAACTGCCGGAAGGCTCTACAATGGAAGAGGTTGAAAAGCAATATATGACTTGGATCAAAAGGGACCGGGCGTTTCAGGATCTGCCAGATAGTGAAAAACCATTTGATATAAACAAAATTACTGAAGCCTATAATATTATTAAACACGTAAATGAATACGGTTCCATTTCCAAGGAAGAAAACAAATCTGTTAAAAATAAGCTGCAACACTTTCTTCATTATCATAAATTGCACATTGTCGGGGTCATCATTTTGCTTATATTCGCGGGGTCCATCATTCAGACAATTGTAAGTAATCATCAAGAGAAAAAAGAGTTAGCTAGTCTTCCGCCTGAGGACCTGGGCATTATGCTGTATGGAGATTATTTTTTACTTGGAAGTGATGTGACTCCTGTTTCTGAAAATGTTCTCTCTCTTTTCCCGACATGGAAACGAGTGACAACGAACTCTAATTATGCACCCACAGAAATTAATGACACGATGGATGCCGGTAATCAACAAAAAAGCATTATCACCCTTATGAACGATCAATCAGATGTGTATATCGTCGGTGAGGAGAATTTTGATCAACTTATGCAGCTTGAGTTATTTCAACCACTTGAAGCTTCCTTTAAAGACCAGCTGCAGGAAGATGATCTTATATATGCAAAGTTACCTGAAGATGAATCAGAGCAACTTTATGGTGTTGTGATCGATGATAGTACCTTGTTTGAAGGACTAGAAGTAAAAGATAATAGAAAAATTGCGGCTATTAGAATGGATTCGGATAATAAAGAAAATGCCATGAAACTAATAATGGAATTAACTAAATAACGAACAAATCAGGACAATTTGACTTGATCAAATCTGTCCCTTGTATCTCTATCTAGATAATGAAAGAAGCAGATCTATTGATTGTAAACTTAAGAATGAATGTTAACACTAGTACTCAGTAAAAAAGATTAAGATTGAGGTCTGTAATAGTCTCCATCTTAATCTTTTTATTTTTAGGATATAAGGGTTTCTGTTTCTTGATCAATTTCAACTGTTTTTCCGGTTCTTGCAGATGTATAGATGGCTTCTAAAATTTGCGTTACAACTAACGCCTGTTCAGGTTTAACTAATGGCTCTGTATCGTTATTAATACAATCCAACCACTGCCTTGCTTCTATCACATCTTCGGCACCTGAATCAAAATATGCAATACCTCCACCTGTTGCAGGTTTTGTTTCGACTAACTTCCCATACCTAGTACTATTAAAGACAAGTTCTCCTGCACTTTTGATTTGCGATTCCACCACAACCAATAATACCGATTTTTAATTTACCTTTTGACATGTCAATCACTCCTCATTAATCGGCTTTTGTAAACTCAGGAACATATTTCTCCATCACCTTTAAATCACTTGCTATGCTCTCAAATTTATTTCCAACAGTACCTTCGTTTTCAACTATCGCATATCGAACCGTTCCCAATTCATGGATCTTTTGGTATGTACCCTCAAAATCGACAATGCCTGTTCCAAGATTTACAAAGTCGGTTGGTTGTACAACTTCACGATAAATTTTTATTGTTTCAATCTCTTCATCCTGCTTTCTGGCAGAGAGAACATTCACGTTATCTACATGTAGACCTAGATCTTTTTGATGAATCATGTCACAGCGTTTTCCTAGTTTTTCAAGAACACTCATTGGATCATGTCCACCTCTTGTTACCCAAACAAGATCCAGCTCAAATTTAACAGCTTCAGGATCTGTATTTTCTACTAAAATATCAAATATTGTTTTTTCACCAATTTGTCTAAACTCATGCGCATGGTTATGATAATAAAAGTCTAGTCCTGCTCTTTTGCATTTTTCAGCAATGATATTTAATTCTTCAGCCGTTTTTAACGCTTCATCATGTGTACTAATAAATGTCATCGGCATTACAATTGACTCGCAACCAAGCACGGCATTTTCTTCAATGATTTTATCCCAGTTTCCATCGACAAGAGCCATTCCCGGTGCAACACCTTCATGTGCAGCAAATGCTCGTAAGCCAAGCTCATCAAATTTCCTTTTTATTGCTTGAACAGTAAATGTATCTGCAAATCTTTCTCCTGTTGAAAAATTCGCAGAAATAAGCTCCAAATTTTTGTACCCCATTCCAGCAATCTTTTCCAACGTTCCAAAATAATCTTCATTTAATTCTCTAAATACAGAGAATAAGTTAAGTCCGATTGTAGTAGTCATCCTATTTTCTTCCCCTTTCAAATCGTTTAAATAAATCACTAGGAGGAATATATCTCCAAATCCATTATAAAACGTTTTCATTTCTTGCACTACATAAAAACTGACTGCTTTCTAGCACTATTCTGACTTCAAATGTGATCACCTCAAAATTCCACCCCTTTACTGACTTCTACCAATCACTTTCATGATTTACATTTATTTTTTATAAACTATTAAAGTTTTTCTTTTCTTTCAATTAGGTTTGGGATATGATCATAGCTAAAAAAACGTGAAGCATCCGGAGGGGTTTCTGAAATGGATTACAAATATGAGTTGGTAAAAACCGATGATGATTTGCCTATTAAAGTCATCCTTCATACCTCAGATGAAGAAATGTTCATTCCCAGGCATTGGCACGAGAATATCGAAATTTCCTATGTTCTTTCTGGGAAAATTGATCAAATTTATACAGATGGTATAGAATATGAATCAAATGAAGGAGATATCGTGTTAATTAATTCAAATTCGATTCATTCTTTTTCAGTGACTACAGGTAAAAATCGGAGGGCAGTTACGATCTTTATAAAGTATGAATTTATGAAAGCGATCTATAAAAACTATGATCAAATTGTGTTTCATTGTATCTCCATTCATGAAGTAGATCCTATTAGAATAAAGAAGTTTGAAAAGTTACGATTATTAATAAACGAAATTGTTGCACAATATCTTAATAAAGAATCTGATCCCTTGGCACACATTAACTTAACAGGTCTATCATATCAATTAATCTATCAATTACTAAACAACTTCAAAGAGGAGAAAAAAAATAGTCCTGCCATTAAATCCAATAAGTATTTGGATAGGTTAACATCGATAACGAATTACATAAAAGAACATTACAATCAAAATCTAGCCATCGATCACCTGGCTGCACAGTTTAATTTATCTTCAGAGTACTTTTCCCGTTTTTTTTTCAAGCATATTGGTATGACTGTACTCAATTATATCCATACAATTCGCCTTGAGAAATCCTATCCTGATTTAATGAATACTGATTTGCCAGTCATTCATATTGCATTAAAGCATGGTTTTCCAAGTGAAAAGTCTTATACAAGGGTGTTTAAGTCTGTTTACCACATGACACCAAGTCAATATCGAAAAATGAATAAATCGAAAAAAGCTGATGCTTCTGAGTTCGAAATCAAGAATTGACCTTTTTTTAGCTAGAAAAAGACAGGTCTTCATGAAGAAAGTCTATTAAACTAACTATGTAAGCGTTTTACAAATCCATTCCAAGGAGGTTTTTCATTTGTTCGCAGGTATGAAAAAACATGCCAAAACAGCGATGTTAAGTACATTAGTTGCTGGTTCCACACTTTTTTTTACATCGGAAGGAGAGGCAAAAGAATTGAAGACCCAACCAACATCCTACAAAACAGTAACAGAAATTGAAGATTGGGGTGCTGCGATTACAAAAGTTATTGTTGACGTTGGAAAACCAATACCGAAGGATTCTGTAACGTCAGACACATTTGATGTCCATGTCTCAAGGAGCGATAGCCGTTTATCTGCACCATTTTTAGAAGAGGGATCACGAAATGTGACGAAAGCTTATGTTGCTGATAAAAATGGAAACCCGGTTGTACAGACTGGAAATTATGTTGTATTAGAAATGCAAATTGGTCCAGATATTTCCTTAGGGTCAGCGATTCACTATGATTGGGCTGGCTCGGGATATAATGATTGGAACGAGAATACCTATACAATTACTCAAAAAGAAGCAATTGAAACTACAGCAGGAAGCATTTCAGGTTTAGTCGTGGACACATTTAATGGTGGTGTTAGAGAACTAGTAGATAATTTTTCAACTGGACAGGCTACATATGATGAAATCACACTTACTTACGCCGACTTTTCACCAGCAAAAGATAAGGGGAAAAACCCGTTAATCATTTGGCTTCATGGAGCAGGTGAAGGTGGAACAGACCCTACAATTGCTATTTCCGGAAACAAAGCGGCAAACTTTGCCTCGGATGAAATTCAATCCTATTTTGATGGGGCCTATGTACTTGCTCCTCAAACACCAACTTTCTGGATGGATGGATTCACAGGATTTGGCGATGGTACGTCCAAATATCAAAATGCGTTAATATCGTTAATCAAGGATTATGTAGCAAAAAATGATGACATCGATCCTAACAGAGTATACATCGGCGGAGATTCTAACGGCGGATATATGACCATGCTGATGATTCGTGATTATCCTGAGTATTTTGCCGCTGCTTTTCCAACTTGTGAAGCACTTAAAGATACACTAATCACAGATGATGAGATTGAAAAAATGAAAAACCTGCCTATCTGGTTTATTCATGCGAAAACAGATGATGTCGTACCTCCTGAACAATATGTTGTTCCAACTTATAATCGTTTAATGGAGGCAGGGGCTGAGGATGTTCATCTCTCCTTATTCGATAACGTTGTCGATACATCTGGATTATACAAAAACGCAAATGGTACACCATACGAATATCATGGTCACTGGTCATGGATTTATGTTTATAACAATGATGTAGAGAAAAACATTGACGGGAAAACAGTAACCCTTATGGAATGGTTAGCTTCAAAAAGTAAATAACAAACAAATAAAAGCTTCAATCCGTATAGCAGGGATTGAAGCTTTTATGTTTACAACGTCACACCAGTTTTAAAAATACCAATTTCTCTAAAATGATTTTTCTCATTATTTACTTTTTCCCCACTCGCAACATTTACAATATACGAAATAAAATCTTCCAACAACTCTTCCTGAGATTGACCATCAATTAGCGTTCCAGCATTAAAATCAATCCAATGCGGTTTTGTTTCATAAATTTGCGTATTTGTTGAGATTTTAATCGTCGGGACAAATGTACCTAATGGCGTTCCTCTTCCTGTTGTGAATAACACTAATTGACAACCAGCAGCAGCTAAAGCTGAAGATGCAACTAAATCATTGCCGGGCGCACTTAGTAGGTTTAGACCTTTTGTTTTTAGAACTTCCCCATATTTTAATACATCCACAACTTGAGACGTTCCTGCTTTTTGTGTACAGCCGAGTGATTTATCTTCAAGTGTCGTGATTCCGCCTGCTTTATTACCAGGTGATGGATTTTCATAGACAGGCTGATCATGTCGTTCAAAATATCGTTTAAAATCATTGATAAGGTTGACAATTTGCTCAAAGACCTCTTCACTTTTTGCTCGCTCCATCAAAATTTCCTCTGCCCCAAACATTTCAGGTACTTCTGTTAATACTGTTGTCCCGCCATGAGCTACTAAATAGTCGGAAAATTGCCCTAATAATGGATTTGCTGTTATACCAGAAAAACCGTCTGATCCTCCACACTTTAGTCCAATTTTCAATTCAGATAACGGAATGTCTTCACGGCGGTCATCTCTAGCATTCTCGTAAACTTCTAGCAGGAGCTTTACTCCCTCTTCTACTTCGTCCATCACATCCTGTGAGCGTAAAAACTTTACTCGTGAGGAATCAAACTCCCCAAGCATTTCTTGAAATTCATTGATGTCGTTGTTTTCACAGCCTAATCCTAAAACTAAAACCCCACCTGCATTTGGATGCTTAACGGCGTTTCCTAAGATCGTTCTTGTATTAACATGATCATCACCAAGCTGAGAACATCCGTAATTATGCTTTAGAACTTGTATATGTTCAAATGGAGCGATGTCCCCGACTTTTTCCTGAAACACTCGAATCATTTGATCAGCAATACCATTCACACATCCTACGGTTGGCACGATCCAAAGTTCATTACGAATCCCTACCTTGCCATCTTTTCTTCTATATCCTTTGAATGTGTAATGAGCTTTGGGGGGTTGCTCAGTTTGAACCTTTGGCTTATACTCATATTCCTCCACACCTGACAAATTTGTTTTCGTATTATGCGTGTGAACCCATTCGCCCGCTTCTATATGTTGACTAGCATGCCCAATTGGGAAGCCGTATTTCACGACATTTTCACCTTTTGGAATTGGCTTTAGTGCAAATTTATGTCCTTTATTAACAGTCTCTTTTAATTGAATCGTCGTACCGTCTACCTCAATTATTTGATCTTGATCAATTTTGCGAATCGCCACTGCAACATTATCAGATTCCTTAATTTTAATAAACGCTTTCATTTTTCTCACCCTTCTGTTGCATGAATTGTGTTAAAGCCACGTTCATTCCGAATTGATTGATTGTCTTTAATTGGTGCGTAACTGATTCAGCTAATTGTGGAACTTCGGTTAAATCAGCACCCCACAATTTTTCTTTTGAAAGGACGGTTAAAACAAGTTCTTCAATATTATCAGCATATAATGCCCAACATTCATTAAATAAGTGTAAAGTAGATTCATCATCAACAAGAGAAATTGATTCATCTCCACGCTTACCTTTATAAAAATATAGCAATGCACTTAATGAAAAGACAGTGGCTTTAGGTAAAACCCCAAACCTTTCTATATATTCGAGCAATGTAGGCAACATACGTGCTTGAAACTTTGAAACCGAATTTAAAGAAATACTAGATAAATAGTGGTGTATATATGGATTTTTGAATCGATTTAGTACATCTTCTGCAAATTGGTGCAAATCCTTTTTTGGAAAAGGCAATGTTGGAATAATCTCATTATATATAACTCTTTCAACAAATTGTTTAGTAAGATTATTCGTCACAGCTTCACAAACGGTATTAATTCCACATAAATAAGCTACAGGTGTCATCGCAGTATGGGCGCCATTTAAGATTCGTACTTTCTTTAATCTGTACGAGCTTAAATCATCGACTACATGTACATTCAGACCTGCTTGCTCTGCTGGAAACTCTTCTTTAATGAAAGATGGCCCTTCAATAACAAATAGATGGAACTGTTCACCTACTACCATTAAATGATCAATATAGCCTAGCTCCTCTGTTTTTTCTTGAATCGAATCTTTTGGAAATCCAGGAACAATGCGATCCACTAGTGTATTGCAAAATGTATTTGCTTCCTCGACCCATTCAGAAAACTGAGGTTCTAACCTCCAGGTATCCGCATATTTTAACACGATTTTTTTAAGCTCTTTTCCATTATCTTCAATTAATTCACAAGGAAAAATAATAAAGCCCTTGCTTTGATCCCCTTTAAAAGCTTGATACCTCTCATATAAAAGGGCTGTTAATTTCCCTGGAAAACTTTTTTGTGGCTGATCTGTCAGAAGGTCTTCTTTATGATATTGAATACCTGCTTCTGTTGTATTGGAAATAATAAAACGTAATTCGGGATTTTTGGCTAGCTTTAAATATTCATCATATTCACTCGTAATATTTATACCCCGGCTAATACTACTAATGACTTCATGCTCACTTACTGGCTTATTTTCTTTCATGCCTTGTAAATATAGGGTATATAAGCCATCTTGTTCATTAATTGTATCAACAGCACCTTTTGATGTTGATTGGACAACAACCACTTGGCCATTGAACAAATTTTTCTTATTCATCTCATGAATTTGCCAATCTGAAAAGGCGCGCAGGAAATTTCCCGTTCCAAATTGCAATACTTTTTCAGGATACGTTGTATACTCTTTATATAATTTTTTTGATATTTGATCCATCATCATCCCTCCAATATTTGCACACGTTAACATTTTATTGAAAAAATAGCTGAGCCCCATTCGTAAGCTCAACTATCTTTCTTTACTTTACATCAGCAACTGAGTGGCGAGTAACCACATTTGTAGTGAGAAAGGTTGTTCCTTCTTCACCTTTACCTTTATCCATTACTTGTAACAGTTTTTCCGCTCCAACCATACTTATTTCTTCAATCGGTCTTTTGACCGTCGTAAGGGCTGGTGAGGTATACTCTGAAAATCCAATATCATCGAACCCAATAATTGAAATGTCAGATGGAATAGCTAGGCCTTCTTCATGTATCGCTTTCATGGCACCTATTGCCATATCATCATTTGAACAAAAAACAGCAGTCGGGCAATTATCGAGGGCTAATAATGTTTTCATTGCCTCAAAGCCACTTTCCATATCATAATTACCCTTTACCATATACTCCGGAAGAATTGGCAGCTTAAATTCCATTAAAGCTTTTAAATAGCCATTCTTACGTTCTTGTGAAGATTTGAAATGTGGAGTTCCCTCAATAATCGCAATGTTTTGATGTCCATGCTGGATCAATAACTGAATCGCTTCATACACACCTTCTTGGTCATTAGATAGCACATTCACCACAGAACTCTCTTCAATTTGTCTGTTTAAAACAACAAGCGGGATTTCCTTTTCAATGACATGATAAATAAAAGAATTGTCACTTTCACTTTGACTCATCAAAATGATGCCATCAAACCTTTTACGAGTAATCATTGAAAAATCTTTAACATCTTGGATTCCCTTAATATATAAATTATAGTTTTCATCAATGACCGTATTCACACCTTTTATTGTTTCAGACAAAAAACTAGAAGATGTACCATTCGATAAACTCGTAAAAAACAGTCCAATTGTATATGATTTTTGTAAAACCAAGCTTCTTGCATGAACGTCAGGTGAGTAATTTAATTGATTAGCAATTTGAATGATCTTCTGCTTTGTTTTTTCCTTGATTAATGGGCTATTATTAAGTGCTCTTGATACTGTTGTGTGTGAAACATTAGCGATTTTTGCTATATCCTTGATTGTAACTCCCACTTCATTACCTACTTTCAATTCCTTTTCAATTAGGGTATCACAGTCCTTATCCTCGGACCATCAGTTCCTTAAACTGAAAATATTCTTTTGCATTATGATATGAAATTCCTTGAACAATTTGTCCAAGCAGTTCATGATCATTTGGGACTTCTCCACTTTCTACCCATTCCCCAATTAGACCACAAACAAGTCTTCTAAAATATTCATGTCTTGTATAAGATAAAAAGCTTCTTGAATCTGTTAACATGCCAATAAATTGACTAAATACCCCAACATTGGCAAGAGCCTTCATTTGATCAAGCATTCCTTCCTTATGATCATTAAACCACCATGCTGTACCGAATTGAATTTTCCCTTTAATGCCGCCACCCTGGAAGCTTCCAATAATACTAGCAAGCACCTGATTATCTCTAGGATTTAAGGAATAAAGAATCGTTTTCGGAAGTGCATCCTCCTTATCCAGTGCGTCAAGCAGCTGAACTAACGGCTTTGCGATAAGATCGTCATTCATGCAGTCAAACCCTGTATCAGGACCTAATTTTTCAAACATTCGAGTGTTATTATTTCGCAGGGCATTAATATGTAATTGCATCGCCCATCCTAAGCTTGCATATTTTTTTCCTAAGAAAACAAGTGTATAAGATTTATATTTCATTTCTTCTTCGAGTGTCACTTTTTCACCAGATAATGCCTTTTTAAAGATTTCATCGACTTCCGCTTTATCAGCTTCCATAAACATAGCCGTATCAATAGCATGATCTGACACCCTTCCACCAAGTGAATGGAAAAAGTCTATTCTTTCTTCGAGTGTTGTTAAGAAATCATCATAGCTTGTCATTTCTTTTCCTGATACTTCTGATAGCTTTTTAACCCATTCACAATAACTATCACGATTTATTTCCAATCCTTTATCAGGTCTAAAGCTCGGTAATACCTGAACATTGAAATCAGCTTCGTTTTTTAGCTTTTGATGATATTCTAATGAATCAGCTGGATCGTCTGTTGTACAGATCACTTCAACATTAGACTTTTTGATTAGCTCTCTAACCGAAAACTCTTTTTTATTTAGTAATTCATTTACTTTTTCCCAAATCATTGGAGCCGTTTTTTCATTTAAAAGCTCGTAAATTCCAAAGAATCGCTGCAGCTCAAGATGTGTCCAATTATAGAGCGGATTTCCAATTGTCATTGGGATTGTTTTTGCCCAAGCAAGAAATTTCTCATAATCACTGGCTGAACCTGTAATATACTCCTCTTCAACCCCATTTGCTCTCATTGCTCTCCACTTATAATGATCTCCATACAGCCAAGCCTCTGTGATGTTAGCAAACTTTTTATCTTCATAAATTTCCTGCGGACTAAGATGACAGTGATAATCAATAATTGGCAGGTTTTTAGCATATTGATGATATAAATCCACCGCTACATCATTTGATAATAAAAAATTTTCTCCCATAAATGTACTCAATTGCTTCAGCCCCTTTGTTTCATTTTTTGAAAACGTGAACATTTTAGTAGATACTAAATAATGACACTATTAAAATCTACTGTTACCCCAAAATGCACACGTTAACATTTATTCTTATTATAAGTTATACAGGAAAATACTTCAATCTTTTCCTGTATAACTATTTGCCTCTTTTTTGGATTAACCCTTCCCTTGATTCTTCCTTCGGAAAAAATTCAGGACGTTCGTTAGGGGTTTTATTTGGCGTATGAATCGTTTCGGTTATGTTTTTGCAACTTTCTTTGAAAATCTATCAACTATTGACTGGAATCTATCAACTTTGGTAATAAATCTATCAAGTTTCCATATAAATCTTTCAACTTTCTTTAATAATCTATCATTTGACAAAATTTGACTTAATTATAATCGCTCTAAAATAGGGTCAAAGCACTTAGTATAGTTGCTTTGACCCTAAATATCGTTATAGGTTACTCCTAAGATTTTCAATCATTTTTTCTGCTTGAGCAGTTAAGATAGATTTGGCTTTTTCAGTTGCATTATTGACCGAGTTTTCATCATTCAACTCTTTTAAGAACTTTTCTAAGAATGAAATGCCCTCGTTATATGAGCCTTTATCTACATGATGCTGAGCCTGTTTTAAGGAGTTTTCGAGTTTTGGTTCAAGGGATCCGTTTATCTCATTCTTTTCAACATACATTTCGAATATGCTTATTAGGGCAGTTAATTCACCAGGCATAAAAATATCAGGATTTGGCACCTTGCTCCACTCAGTATCTGAAGCAAAATAGAAGCTTGGGTATGAAGGTTGATTATAGCCTACATTTTGCCATGCGATACCTGTTCGATATTGTGCGTCATGCATTAGTGTGTAAAGCTTTCGATCTGTAACGTCTGAGCTTAAATAAATCCGGATTGCTTCACTATCCTCTGTTCTCACAAGCAATTCTTCTCTCCAGTCACCAAAGATATCAGCGACTAAGGAAGGGTTGCCTTTAGTATGATTATTTGTTCGGGTATTTGCAGCTGTTAAAACCGTTCCTTTTTTCCAATCCTTGATTGTCGGGGTTTGATCAACGGCTCCATCAACAATTTGAGTTGTCATGTCTGCTGACCATTTAATATTCATATTCGTACCTGGTATACTATTATTTATCTTAGTTCCATCTGCTGTCCAAAGGCCAACAGCCCAGGTTTCAAGTCCTTTATGGTCAGGATCAACGTCACCAACCATACCTCTTCCTGTGTCTTTTCCAGTATATCCACCATAGATAACTTCACCTGTTGCAGCATCTCGAAGTGCATAACCATATGGTGCGTATCGCCCACCTTCATGAACCATAAAGATTTCCAGTCCTTCACGATCTGGGTCAATATCTGCCACATGTAAGGCATCACCATGTCCTAAACCAGCCGTAACACCAGGGGTTGCACTTTCTGGCGGCATCACATCACTTGAGCTGTACAATAACGAACCATCGTGATCAATTGTTGCGGATCCGTAAATAATTTCCTGCTTTCCATCTCCATCCACATCAGCTGTACTTAGTGAATGGGCACCTTGAGTTGTAAGAGATCCATACTCTTCACTAGTACCTAATCGTCCATGTGGTCCATCATTAAACGGATTTGTCATTGGAGTCCATCCACTATCAACGTCCCATTGTTCTTTTAGGTGCTTACCATCCCAAGTATAAGCAACCATTGTTGCTCTTGTGTAATAGCCTCTTGAGAATATAGCAGAAGGCTTTTGGCCATCTAAATAGGCAACACCAGCTAAGAAACGGTCAACCCGATTGCCTGGCTCAATTCTGGACATTGCATAATCTCCCCACATTAAGCCATCATCATGACGCTCATATTTATAACGAATTGTTTCAAGTTCTTTTCCAGTTTCACCTTCAAAAACGGTTAAGTACTCAGGACCTTTTAAAATAAATCCTTCAAAATCTCTTAAATCGTTGCGGGCACTTCGACTTGGGGCATATTCATCGATAAAATAATCAGCCAATGCTTTTGCATCCTCAGTAGAGAGTGGATAATCGTACTGCTTTTCAATTCCGAAGCATTCCTCAAGTGTTGCTGGCCAATTTCCGTTCACAACTTCTTCATGGTTATGCCAATTTTTAAACATATCAACAACATGATGATAATAATCTTCACTGCTCATCCGGTAGTCATCCTGATGGCTGTAACCAGCTTTTGTGTCTTCTTTCAGCATTGTAATATACTCTTCTGAAGCTACTTGTCCGTTTTTATCATAGTTGATCACTTTCGTCCCTGGAGCTGTTTTAAACATGAGCTCACTTTTTCCATCTCCATCAAAGTCATAGACTAAAAATTGTGTATAATGGGCACCAGAACGAATATTTACTCCAAGGTCGATTCGATAAAGCAGTGTGCCGTCAAAGGTGTAACAGTCAATATAAGTATTGCCTGTATACCCTTTTTGTGAAACATCCTTTGAGTTCGTCGGATCCCATTTAACAAAAAATTCGTATTGTCCATCACCATCAACATCTCCGACGCTCATGTCATTTGCCCTATAGGAATAAGCCTCACCACTAGGTGTGACCCCATCTGCCGGTTTTTTTAGTTTCAAATCGTAATATGTATTTTTCCATGGTGTCGTTTCACTGCTTTGATCTAATTCCTTTCCATCTTTCACAGCTGACACATAGTACTTGGATGAGGCTGTACCATTTTGATCTAAAAAGTTTGTACTACCCTCAACGGTTCCAATCTTTTGTCCGTCACGATATACATGAAAATTCACACCAGTTAAACCTGAATCAGAATATCCTGAAACTTCATCTCCAAGTAAGCGCCAGCTTAAAAAGACACCTTCTGAAGTGCTTGCTGCTACTAATCCTCTGTCCAGATATTCAAGTTGAACAGCAGTTCCATGATCTGCTTTCGGGGATACCGCTAAGGAACTACTTTGAAAACCAGTCATTAATAGAGGCGCTGCGATTGATAAGGATAATAGTTTTTTCGTTAAAGAATGTTTTTTCAAGCTTCATTCATCACCTTTCGTTTTTCATTCGTTGTAGAAAAAGTGTACTAATTGCTTGAGGGGAACGATTTCTGTATTGATTACGATAAGTTGATAGAAAGATATAGTAGGTCATCTCATAGCTGGGGTTACTTTTTCTTTTAAAATATTCTCTTTTAAAAGACTTACCAAAAAACTTTGATTCCCCCTTCTTTTTGTATTTACAACTATTTTGTAAGCCTTTTCACTAGAGACTAAAGCCCATTATAAGGATCAAGTTTGTTTATGAACATAAAAAAAACCGTTAAATTTCTCAGGAAAACAGTGTAATTATCAGTTCATAAAAGAAGAGGAACAATGTTCACCATTATTCCTCTCAAATAATCGTAATTTATTTAACTTTCAATTCACTATTTCCAGTAAATGTTAGGTCTGAATCAACGTAACCTGTTAACGTCACGTCAATCTCACCTTTTACGTTTTCTAATGCATCAATGATTTCCTGACGATCTACTTTGATTTTAATCTCTTGATCATTTTGAACCACTTTTCCAAATATGGTTTTTCCATTTACATGAAGTTTGACTACTTTAACAGCCCCCTCAATGTTAGATGAAAGGTCAACTGTAATGGTAACAGCATTCTCACCACTCTTGCTTTTTGTATTCAGAACTTCTGGTTCTACTTGAAAACTTACTTCTTTAACTTTCCCAGTATGAATAGCAGGGAATGGAGCTTTTTCCATGTCATGCCCTAGAAAGTAACTTGGGTGAGGAGGTTGATTGTACCCTACATTCTGCCATGCGATCGCAACTCTGTATTGTGAATCATGCATAAGAGTTGGAATACGGTGTTCTGTAACATCTGTTGTAGTATAAACTCTTAAAGCACTGCTATCATTTAATCTCCAAATGGCTTCCTCTCTCCAGTCTCCCAGTAGATCAGCTTGTAAAGCCGGATTTCCTTTTGTCCAGTTATTAGACGTTACTTCATTATCTGTTAATAAATTGTCCAGACTATTTGTTTCAGGATTCCATTTATCAATTTTGGCAGCACCTAAACCGTATCTATGACTACCTTCTGTTTCATCAAAATCATGATCTAATAATTCGCGAAGTAAGTCACCATCCCACCAAATCGCAAAGTTAGAAGTTGGAATGTTTGTACCGATTTTTTCGCCTTTTGCTGTATAGATGCCACCTGTTCTATCATTCCACGCTCCTCCGATTGCCCAAGCCTCTGCACCTGGATAACGAGGATCCACATCAGCTGAAACACCTCTACCTGTATCTCTACCAGTTTTTACACCCCAGATAATTTCACCTGTTTCGCCATCACGGAATGATAATCCATAAGGTGAACCCGCACTTTCATGTACACCAAAAATCTCAAGTCCAGGTCTAGTTGGATCTAAATCACTTACATGCTGAGCATCACCATGCCCCCAGCCTGTAGTATGCAAGCCTGTCCCATCATGGTCAATTGCAGCCGCACCATAAATAATTTCATCTTTCCCATCAAAGTCGACGTCTGCAATACTCATGCTATGGTTACCTTGTCCACGATATTCTTCATTTCCAGGAGTATTTGTATCGAAATTCCAAAGCTTTGTAAGCTCACCATTTTTAAAGTTATAGGCTGTTAAAACAGCTCTTGTGTAATACCCGCGAGCCATGATAATGCTCGGTGTTTTTCCATCTAAATACGCTACACCGGCAAGAAAACGGTCAACTCGGTTTCCATACCCGTCTCCCCAATCATTTACATTTCCCCTTGGCGGATCATATTCTGTTGTTGTTAATGCTTTTCCAGTTGCTCCTTCAAATACAGTTAAGTATTCTGGACCACTTAAAACATAACCGCCTGAATTTCGGTAATCTGCATTAGCATCTCCGATAATCGTGCCTTGTCCATCCTTTGTACCATCAGCTGTTTTCATCACAACCTCAGATTTGCCATTACCGTCAAAATCATATACCAGGAACTGAGTATAATGAGCTCCAGCTCGGATGTTTTTCCCTAAATCCAACCTCCATAAACGAGTACCATCTAATTTATATGCATCAATATATACATTTCCAGTATAGCCGGACCGTGAATTATCCTTTGAATTGGATGGATCCCATTTTAAAATGATTTCATATTCACCATCACCATCAAGGTCACCCACACTGGCATCATTTGCACTATAAGAATATTCGACTCCATCAGGGGTTGTCCCGCCTTCTGGTTTTTGAAGAGGAATGTCAAAGTATTGATTGCTTAACACTTCAGCTTTATCAGCTGTTGGCTGTTCTTTTCCATTTATTACTTCGCGAACTTCATATTCAGAATCAACTGTTCCTTTTGAATCAACATAATTCGTGCTAGTCGCAATAGGTTTATCATTGACTTTCTTTCCATCACGGTAAAGATTAAAAGCTGTACTCTCAGAATCAGTACCTAACAAACGCCAGCTTACATATACCCCTTCTTCTACCTTTACTGCAACAAGGTCACGGCCAAGCTCTTCCATTTGGCGAACCATTGTATTGGCAATAGGCGTTTTAAGTGGGATTGAAAGTTCAGAGAAGCCCCCTAAATTTACTGCACTAATTTTGTAATAATAATTTGTTGTGGTAGCAACAGAATCAATAAATGTTGGCTCTTGAGACGTACCTACTAAGGAATATGATCCATCTTCTGATTTTGAACGATAAATATAGTACATAACCGCACCATCTATTGATTTCCAATTGATTTCAATTGAATCCTTTTCAGCTTTAGTAAGGGCAAGCTGAGCAGGCTCACCTGGAGCTTGTGTCTTTTCATCAAATACATCTACAGTTACTTCATCACTTGGTGTTGACTCAATACCACCTTCATTAATTTGAGTAACCGTATATTTGTATGTAAATCCGAGCTGTGCAGTGGTATCGATAAATTCTCCATTTTCCGTACTTCCAATTTGTATGGCATTTTCTTCTCCATCCAGCTTTCTATATATATTGTAGCTATTAGCACCGTCCACGGTGTTCCATTTCAACGATACACTTGATTCAGTACCTAGCTTCTTGTCTGCTACTTCTAATCCACCTGGAGCGATCATGGGGATAATTTCTAGTGAATTAATCCGTCCATTTTCACCAATGGCGATATTGAGTTGTCCGTCTGTAACTTCAGTATTTGCTTGGAGCTCCTCATACTTAGCAGCACTAGATGAAATGGAACCATATGATTTCTCTTCAATTGAGAAGCTAGTACGATTTGAAGCAATATAATCACCGCTTTTTATTCTGACTGCATATTCCCCATTTGGAAGATCCACCTTAAATTCCCTTCCGCCTGCAAGAGCAAAATCTCTTAATAATGCATCGGGTTCCCCTCTGTCACGAAAATCAACTGCTGAGCTGAATCCATACCCCTTTTCAGGTGTATAAACCAATGTATTGGCTACTTGGTTGTATCCCTCAGCAACAGGACTTGAAGCAGATCCAAAGTCAAATTTTAAGTTCTTTACATCATCTGCAGCTGTAACCGAAGGAGTAGCTATTGGTGCTAGTCCACTAAACATAGAAGTTAACATAACTGTACTTGTGAACACAGAAAATCTTTTGGTTAAACTTTTCCCCACAAAACATTACCTCCCATTTTTTGAATCCCCTAATGCCGCTTTCTATTTCTTACATCAACTACTTCGTAACTCCCTTTACACCTCCCAAGTTTTGGAAACCCTTACATTTTGAAGAATCCTAAATTAATAATCCTTTTTATTTTAAAATGGATCCTTTTAGAAAAACATGTAGATAACAGACTTTATCGTTTAAAAAACAGTGAGATTCACATCAAGAACTCCCGATTAGAAAAAACGAGCTTATTGCCAAGTCCTAATGGCAAAAGTCACCCATAAAATTTTAAAACTTTTTAGTAGTATAAAAAGGAAATCCCGAAAATGGTAAAACCATTATTCGGGATTCATTCGTTTAAATAGCCCATCCAGGTAAATAGTGCTTTGTGTTCTGAAGCATTTCCTCAAATAATGCTTCAGCTTCTGTACGATCAATGGCAAGAAGGGGCTCATTAATGAATGTATTAAGTGCAAGCGCTTTATCCTTTGTTAACGCTGCTTGCAAGATCGACTCTTGATTTAGCACATGCCTGTGAACCATGTTATGAATATCAAGCGGCAGCTTTCCAGCAAACACTGGTTGTACAGAGTCTCTTCTGAATACAGCATTTGTTTCAACAATTGCTCCTAATGGCAAGCCTTCAATTTGACCCTTATTCGGAAAATTAACATTTGTGACGAATTCCTCTAAACCTAGAAGGGCTTGGATAATCTTAACGCCTTCTTCCCCTGAAGCTTTCACCTCAAGCTGCTTCGTTTCTTCAATCAATGCTTGGTTTTCACTCATCTTCTTCTTTAAGTCTTCCTTACGAAAATCAACTGTTGTTAAATGAAATTTCCATGAGGCAACTGTTTCTGGATCTTTTAAATAAATTGGCGGCATGAATTCAGCTAAGTGACGATCCCCTGCCGCGGCGATTAACCCATATTTTTTAAATAGATCAAATTTTACACGGTGACAAGAAGAGAACACGCTGTTCTTCCATTTCCCTTCTTCCTTTTCAAAACCTTTTTCAGCATATTTTTCAGCAAATTGTTTGTAGTATGGCATAAGATCGATATTTTTATAGCTTGCTTGATCAATCCACGTAAAATGATTAATTCCGAGTACATTGACTTTAATATCAGAGCGTTTCTCAACTTCTACGTTAAAATACTCTTTCACGACTTCTCCAAGCAAATGCTGTGTTTCAAATACTTCATGACAACATCCAAATGCTTTGATATCAGGGAATACTTCATAAAGTGTACGTGTACAAAGTGACATTGGATTCGTATAATTAATGACCCAAGCATTCGGAGCATGATTCTTAATTGATTCTGCAATTTCGACATACATAGGAATAGTCCGCAGCGCTCTAACATGTCCACCTGGACCGACTGTGTCGCCAACAGATTGATAGATTCCATATTTCTCAGGAGTATGAACATCTGACGCCATTTCTTCAAATGATCCAGGCAAGATTGAGATAATAACAAAATCACTTTCTACTAAAGCTTCCTCCATCGTGCTAACTGCCTCATACTTCCAATCACTTTTGGCATCATCTAACTGTGATATCCGATTACCAATCTTTGCATTTTGGACAGCAGCCTCATAGTTTAGATCATATAAGGCAACAGTACCTGATATCCTGCTTTCTAAAGCAAGGTCATTCATTAAACTTCTTGCCCAACTTTTTGAGCCCCCGCCTATATAGGCGATTTTAACTGATTGTAAGTTCTTCATGAGAAAACTCTCCCCCCTGTTCATTGTTCATCCGAAACGTGATGATTTTATGCTGAAAAGGTCCAATTTCAATCTGTCCTTTTTCTAATCGTTTTCCTGTCACTTGATCAATTCCATTATTAGGTAAAGACACAACTCCTCCTGCTCCATCCATATTGACAACCACCCAGATCGTTTCATCCTGTCGGGTTCGCGGAGCAACGATCGTACCTTTTGATACATCTGTTTTAAGTTGTACGTCGGCTTCTTTTGCATAATGATCGATACATTTTGTCAGCAAGAGGTCTCCCAACTCTCCTGCAGGAAGTGAACCGATCATGACAATTTTCCCTTTACCACGCTTATGCTCCGTCATAAAAGCAGCTCCGTCCGAGTTGCCGCCCTTAATTGTTCCTACAGCTTTACCTGCTTTTGGTTGAAAAACTGAACTCCACAAGCTTAATGGAGCTGTAACTCCCATAAATTCACCATAAGATTCTGTTCCATCCATTGGATACGTATAAAGTGTTTCCACACCAGCTAGTTGTTCTAGCTGTCCTAATGCTGCATCTGTATGGATTGTATGGTTTTCAGTTCTTCCTCCTGTAAGTGGACCAACAATCCAGATCCCACCCTCCTCTACAAACTTCGTAGCTTTTTGAAGATAGTCATGAGATACATAATGGACAAATGGAGTGAATAATAATTTGTAGCCTTCTAGTTTTGCCCCTTCTGGCAGCAAATCACGATGATAGCCAGCTGATAGTACATTCTCGTAAAATGGGATAATGAGGGAACGATAATCTAACCCTTTATGTGGCTCTGTTTTTAAATAAGCCCTTGCTTTATCAGAATAAGTGATCGCTACCTCAGCTTGTAAAGGTCTAGTCGAGGTCATGATCGGCTCAAGTTCTTTTCTTGCCGCTTCTACTTCTTTAACATTTTTAAACCCAACAGTCGGCTTTCCCCAAGCACTAATAACAGACCCATGTGGTTGTTCACAGCCTGTACGCTGTTGCCTCCATAACCAATAACAAAACGCTTCTCCCCCTAAAGCAAATGACGCAACAGCCTCTGCCTTTAAATAACCATTTGGATGCGGGGCTGCATAACTAGCTAGAGACGCACTATGTGATGGACTTGTTTCCATAACCCAATAATCTCTATCCGATTTGAAATTTCTCCATAAATCACAATTAAATAAATACGAAGCAAAGTTACTTCTCTCGGCATACGTATCAAATGAAGCAAAATCAAGTTCTTTGTATAATCTTTCATTATCGACATGAAAAAAAGTTGTGCTATTATGTGTAATTGGTGCCTTAGAATATTGACGAATAATGGCTGCTTGTTCTTCAGAAAATTCGGCGATTTTATCAAATGAAAACAGCTGATACATTGTTCTTAACGATGAATTATGAAGAAAAGGTGTTGAAACCGGCTGTGGAACCTGATCAAAGGAATGATAATATTGACTCCATATATGGGTTCCCCACGCATCATTTAATGCATCAATCGTGCCATAACGCTCTTCTAACCATTCGTGCCACAATGCTTTACATGTTTCACACATACATTCACTAACATGGCATTTAAACTCATTATCTAGTTGCCATCCAATTACTCCAGGTAAATTGCCTACAGCTTTAGCCATTTCCTCTGTAATGATCGCGGCTCTTTCTCTAAAATAGGCATTATTCGTGCAAATGTGCTGTCTAGATCCATGACTCATGACCCGTCCTTCTTCATCAACATGTAATCTTTCGGGATGATTGTGTGTTAACCAAATAGGTGGAGTAGGTGTTGGTGTACACATAACCGTCTCAATTCCATGATTGTTTAGCCTGTTGATGATGTTAACAAAAAAGTTCAGATCAATCTTTCCTTCTTCCTTTTCCATTGTGGACCAGGCAAACTCTCCCATTCTCACAACATTAATCCCTGCTTCTGCCATCAACCTAATATCTTCTTCAATTGTTTCCTCATCCCATAATTCAGGATAGTACGCGGCTCCATGGTATAGTTTTTTCCTCATTAAGCTATCACCCCTACATGTGAATTTAAAAAACCACGAGATCGTGGTCCTAATTTCTAAACATCAAGAACATATCTAGCAATAGGTAATTGAAGCTCTCTTATCCCTTCGACTACTAATTTCCCGACGGCTTTTGCCCCATGCTCACTAAAGTGAGTATTATCTATAATTCCATCCGGATAATTGGGCTGTTCATTAGGAGCAAAAATCGTAAAGAGCTTTTTAGATCCTTCTACGCCAAGATCTTCATATAACTTTTTTGTTTTTGACCATAAGTCAATGAGTGGAACACCATGTTCTTTTGCTAGTTGCATCATTGCATCTGGATAGTCACCTAAAGTGTTTTCCAGCTTTCCTTCTTCATTAAATTTTCTTCGATGAACAGGAGTGATTAAGATAGGAAATGCCTCCTTTGCACGAGCTCCTGTTATATATTCGGTTAAACTCGTTTGAAATGTTGTGTAAGGTTCTGTTCCATACGATTTTTGATCATTATGACCAAACTGAATAAATAGGAAATCATTTGGGTGAATTTCATTTAAAATAGCTTCAAGTCTGCCTTCTTCAATAAAGCTATTTGAACTTCTTCCCCCCATTGCTTTATTAATAATCACAACATGGTCTTGAAAAAAATGATGGAATGTTTGCCCCCACCCAGCCATTGGTGCTTCATTGCTTGGGCAGTTTGCAACTGTTGAATCGCCTGCTAAATAAATCGTAAAGGATTCCTCCATACTGTCTCCTCCAAACAAGAAATCTAGGAAATTAATGAAATACTTGTCTATTACTTTTTAATAATTCAGCTAAAAAGACGAGAGTTAATCCTTGCCCCCACCCTTGAATACGCTTATAAGGTACCTCCTTATAGCCATCAGCATCATTCATAACAGCTGTTCCTGCTGAAACCTTTGATACTTTTCCGTCCTCTTCTATTTCGTTGATGATGCCATGAATTGATTTTTGAATATATTTATTGTATAAAGACCCCCTTTTAAGAAGGGCAGCTGCAATTGCAGATGATCCGGAAACTTCATAATAAGAGGTTGGATCATCAACAATTGTATGCCAAAGCCCATTCTCACCTTGAAGTCGTACTAATGCGCTTAATTGATCACGTAAGGAGCAATCGATAATCATATAGGAAGGATCCTGTACTTCAATTAACTCAAGAGCTTTCGCCATTGTTAGTGCAGCCCAGCCATTCCCACGAGCCCAATAAATAGAAGACATATGATTTTTCGCAATATTGTCCCATCCGTGATAATACAAATTAGTGACAGAATCTTGAAGGAAATCTTCATGGCCATGGTACTGCTTTAAGCCATCCCTGAAATAATCTTCACGATCCAGTAACTTACCAACTCTCAGTAAGAATAAACCTGCCATCATCATCGTATCCACCCAAGCTTGCTCAGGGAATACATCCTTTACAGAATTTACGGTATGCTGAAAGATGCCATCCGCAAATCGCGGTGCATCATTTTGAAGGTAGTCTGCCATTTCTTTAATGACATTTAAATATTTTTCATCTTCTGTTACGTTATAAAGAGTAATCAGCGCATGGCCAATTGATACTCCATTAATCGAAAGCTTTGGTAAACCATCTTCAAGCCATTCATCAACCCATGCTTTTAATAGATCGATATACTCCTGCTTTTCTGTTGCTTCATATGCAGCGGCAACTCCATAAAAGGCAACACCACCCGGCCAATCCCAATTAAAGTCCATATCAAATGTTCTTTTCACAACTTTATCTAGCAAATCTTTGATTTCATTTTCATCAAACTGTAATTTTGGCATACCTTCAAACCTCCATATTATCCTTTTTGTAATATTTCAATTGCTTGGTCTCTAAACTTTTTTGCCCCTTCTTCTGGTGTTATTTTTTTATACATAATCTCGTCTGAAATATTCTTTAGTACTTCCATTACCTGTGAGCTGCCGGTTGGATCTGGTGGATACATTTCCTCTGTAAGTTTTGCGGCTTTTTCCACATAATGGACAATGTCCAATTCCTCTTCAGAAAGCAGCGGCTTCAATTCATCAGATACTTTTGAAGAAACTGGTACACCCCGTTCACCTTTCATTAATTTATTCGCTTCTACATTATTCACAATAAAATCAATGAATTTAGCTGCTTCTTCCTTATATTTAGAGCTTTTTGGAATAGATAGAAGCATGCTCGGCTTTAAAAAAAGCGCCTTATTTTTATGATGCTCTGGAGGTAAATTTAGTGTTAAAGGTGTATCTGTCAGTTGATCAAAACTAGCATATTGATTGGAATAATTCCAAGAAATCGCTGACTTCCCATTAACAATTAAGTCATCCTCCATCCCTCTAACCGCCGCTACCTCATTAGGGGTTGGAAAAGCCTCTCCTTCAATGAGCCTTAACTGCATATTAAAATAATCAATAAATAATTGATCATCTTTATAAGCAAGGCCATTTCCTTCTTTGTTGTAAAATTGTTCACCCTTTGTTCTTAAGTAATAGGGAAAGAAAATATCAGGTGGATGCATACCATTTGATCCATACACATTGGCATTCTTCTTAATATCTAATGCCATTTGCTCCATCTCTTCCCATGTCCAAGCCTCATCATGGATTTTTACACCAGCTTTATCTAACAGCATTTCATTTGAAATAACGGAAAGAACATTTATGCCAATCGTAAAGCCGTATAATTCCTCACCGATCTTCCCGCTGTTCACAACACTGTCCTGAACAGATGAAGTATCAATGGTATCGTTTTCGATAAACGACGATAAATCCTCAAGTAAACCTTTTTCACCGTATTGCGATAAAAAAGCCATATCCATTTGGATGACATCAGGTAGCTGATTTCCTGCAGCCATAGGCGCTAGGTTTTTCCAATAATCATCCCAATTTGCAAAAACAGGTTCCACATTAATAGCTGGATATTTCTTCTCAAAAAGTTCGATTATTTTCGTCGTATACTCGTGTCTTGGGTGCCCTCCCCACCATGCAACCTTGATCGTAATGGTTTCTTTATCATTGACACTTTCATCTTGAAGTTGATTTGACTGACACGAGGTTAAAGATAATAATACAAATAGGGCAATACTTAATAGAAAAAGCTTTTTCATAGTAAATCATCCTTTGTAAATGCTTACATATATAATTATAGTTTAGTAGGGTTTCACAGGATTTTTAATGAAAAATACAGACTGAAATGATGAAAAAACAGTGGTTTCTTCATCATTTCAATTGTAAGCATTTACTCTTGATCTATCTACTTAAAATCTTTTTCTTTATTGATGAACGGTCACTGATTCATGTTTTTTATTTACTTTGTTAAACGCATTCATTGCCGGCTTGGACATGACCAATGCTAATACATTTCCACTGCAAACGATCATAAGTGGTGGAGCAAACGAAAACAAAATAACTAACCCCACACAACTAATCAGCATAATAAGTGTTTTAAATGGATTCATCACCATCACAAAAAATGCATTTTTTAGTACATCCAATACCTTCATGTTGTAATGAACATACATTGGAAACACATAAAGCAACGAACAAATAAAAATAAGGGAAATGATTAAAAAAGGAACGTTCAACAAGTTTTGAACCATTGAAGAAGCTTGTTTTAAAAACAGGAAATCAATGAATAAGATTATTCCAATCAGCGATATAACAGCTCCGAACATATTACTTTTCATAAACTCGCTTTTATATGAGCTCCAAAACACGGAAAACACCGGTGCCTCAAAATCTCCCATTGCCCATCTTCTCACAACAGCAAACATGGCAACTGTTGCGGGATAAAAACCAAGGACAATAAAACCTAGTAAGGAAAAACCGATCCACAATATATTTAATAGTGCTAATCGTGAAATCCATTCCAGTATGTTGTTTACACCACTCATAAATCCATGTGTTTCCATAGCTCTGCCCCATTCCTTTTTTAATAATTTCTTAAAACGTTCAGATGAGGGGTTAGGCTATTAAAGCTTAACCCTTTAATCCGCTTGTACTAATTCCTTCAACAACATGTCGTTGGAATAAGAAGAAGATAACAAATACAGGGATTAGTGTAACAATCGACATCGCAAACATAGCTCCCCAGTTTGAAACTGTTTCATTACTTAAGAACATATTTAACGCCATTGAAACAGTATATTTATCAGGACTATTTAAATAAAGAACAGGTCCTAACAGGTTATCCCAAGTCCAATAAAAAGAGAAGATCGATACTGTTGCTAAAGCTGGTCTAATTAATGGCAAAATGATTTTATAAAAAATCTTGAATGTTCCACATCCGTCAATTGTTGCTGCTTCATCTAATTCTCTTGGAATTGTTCGAATAAATTGAACTAAAAGGAATATGAAAAACGGATGACCAAAGTAAGCTGGAACTGCAATTGGTTTTATAGAGTCAAGCCAGCCTAATTTTGAAAAGATAATATACTGAGGTATCATAACGACCTCATAAGGCAACATGAGTGTAACCATCATTAGAGCAAACCAAAAGCTTTTTCCGAAGAAGCTTAATCTCGCAAATCCGAATGCTATCACAGCTGAAGAAATCACTTGACCTATCATAGTAATGATAACAAGGACTACCGTGTTCTTAATAAACACACCAAATGAGTTTCCGCCAATTCCTTCCCATCCTTGAGCGAAATTTGAAAGAATAAATGGATCCGGAATAAGTGATTGCGCTGTTACAAAGATCGTATCACTTGGCTTAAAGGAGCTCATTAACAGCCATATAACTGGATACAGCATAAGCACAGCAAACCCGCCAACAAGGATGTGATAAATCCACCACTTCGGCTTCTTTACATTTGGCATTTCAAAGCGTTTTGAAGCCGTATTGATTTCTGTATTTGTTTGCATCCTTATTTTCCTCCTTCCGATTCATAGTGAACCCAAAACTTCGATGTAGCAAAGATAATCGCTGTTAGAATCCCTACAATAATAAGCATGATCCATGCCATCGCTGACGCATAGCCCATATTAAAGAATTCAAATCCTTGAATGAATAAATAGAGTGAGTAAAGAAGTGTTCCATCTAAAGGACCTCCTGTTCCCTTCGAAATAATGAAGGCTGGAACAAAAGTCATAAATGCTGCAATGGTTTGCATAATTGTATTAAATAAGATTACTGGACTTAACATTGGAAGTGTAATTTTCGTGAATTTTTGCCAAAAGTTCGCTCCGTCTACACTTGCTGCTTCATAGTAAGTCATTGGTATACCTTTTAATCCGGCTAAGAAGATTAACATCGAAGAACCAAATTGCCATACAGATAGAAAGATAAGCATCCAGAGTGCTGCTGTTGGATCACCAAACCAACGAACATCAGGAATACTAAAGAATGCCAGCAACAGGTTAATAATTCCTTCATCACCGAAAATATTACGCCACATGATGGCAACAGCAACACTTCCACCTATTAAAGAAGGCAGATAAAATAATGTACGGTATAGCCCTACAGCTCTTGATGCTGTGTTAAGTACCATAGCGATGAATAAAGCAAATCCTAAACGTAATGGGACTCCGGCAAACACATAAATAAGGGTAACTTTAAGAGATTGCCAATACCTTGGATCTTCAGTAAACATTTTTTTATAGTTTTCAAGACCAATCCATGTTGGAGAAGCGAATAGGTTATATTGTGTGAATGAAAAGTATAATGAGGCAACAATTGGGATAAACGTAAACGCTAAAAACCCAATAATAAAGGGACTAATAAATGCGTAGCCTTTCATATTTTGTTTAAGGGCGCGAGCACTCATACGATCATTTCCTTTCTCCCAAATAGTGATGGTATTTTAAAGTCTAGTAGCTGATCGTTTATTGACCAGCTACTAGTGTTTTAATCACTATTTATTTTGAGATAATATGCTTTCTGCTTGTTGTCTAAATTGTTTTGCAGCATCTTCCGGCTTCATTTGACCATAATTCATTTGTTCAGATAAGCTATCTAAAAGCTCAATAACTTGACCTGCACCGATCGGATCCGGACCATCAAATTCAGAACTGTTTTGTTCAGCCCATTCAACACTGTCAAATACTTGAACTTGTTCCGGTGTTAACACAGGCTTTAGTTCATCTTTAATGACAGAAGAACCAGGGATTCCACGATCTCCTAAATTTAATTTGTTTGCTTCAACATTATTTACGAAGAAGTCGATAAACTTCGCTGCTTCTTCTTTATGTTTTGAATTCTCAGCGACAGACCAGAACATACTCGGTTTTAAATATAGTCCATCACTTGTGTTAGGCCCTGGCATGTTGTGGATTTTTAGTGGACGGTTTGCTACTTGCTGAATTCCAACGAATTGGTTAGACCATTGCCAAATTCCTACCGCCTTCTCTTTTACAACCGGATCATCTTCAAGCCCTTTCAACTGAGCAAGATAATCAGGTGTTGGGGCAGCTCCATCTTTTACTAAATCAGAAGTCATGGTAAAGAAGTCAATAAACATTTGATCATCTTCATATCCTAATGTTGTTCCATCCTTGCTATATAAGGATTTCCCTTGTGTTCTTAAGTAGTAGTTAAAGAAAACATCCGCTTTCATACCTGTGTCCATAAAGAGACCAGCGTCTTTTGCTTTTGCAGCAATTTCCTTGTAATCATCCCATGTCCAATCTTCAGCTAATGAATCAACACCAATTTTCTTCAAAAGTGCTTCATCATAATGAAAACCAACAACGTTTACCCCTAAGTTAAAGCCATATAATTTGTCGCCAATTTTCCCACCGTTAATATAATTATCAGTGAAGTTAGTTGTATCAATTTGATTACCTACAAAAGGTGTTAAATCAGCCAATTGTCCATTTTCTGCATACTGTGAAAAATAAGAGAGATCCATTTGGATAATGTCTGGAAGCTGTTGTGCAGAAGCTTGGGGTGCTAACCTCTTCCAGTAGTCATCCCAGCTTGCATATTCCGCTTGAATTTTCACACCTGGATTTTCTTTTTCATACATTTCAATAATTTTTAACGTATAGTCATGTCGAGGCTCAGATCCCCACCATGCAATTCGGAGTTTAACTTCTTCTTTACTTCCGCCACCTGAATCAGAAGTAGATTCTCCAGAAGAACTACTGCTTCCGCCACTACAAGCAGCTAAAGAAAATATCATGACAACTGTTAACATCCAAAACAACCATTTCTTCATTTTCTCTTCCCCCCACTTTTTGTGTTAACGCTTACAAATCTAATTTTATAAGGTTTATAGGTCTTTTGAAATGCAAAAATCAGATAACTCTGTTCAAAAATCAGTGAATTCTGATAAAGCAAAACTTCCATAAGTGGGGTTTTCTTCATCCCCCACTGGTTTGTTGAACCGATCTGATCTTTACGGGCAAGTTATCCCTACTTAGCCTCTTTGTAAACTCAGAAGCTTGAGACGGGGGTCCTACTGCTCGATAAGAGTGGGATAGATCCATTTTTTATCATATGGTTATTAACGACATGACAGGTATTTCTTCCTATATCTATTAGGACAAAAAAGCTCACATTCTAGTTCAATAGAATATGAGCTATAAAAGATCAATTTACTTTCTTATATTCCGAAGGAGAATACCCTGTGAATTTCTTAAATACCTGGCTAAAATATTGTGGATTATCACCAAATCCTATACTTTCAGCTATTGCAAACACTTTAATATCATCCATTAATTCTATTTGTTCCATCGCCTTATTAATGCGTTGCTGTGTCACATAACTGGAAAATTTTTCACCTGTTTCCTGTTTAAAAAGCTTCCCTAAATAGTCAGCATTCATATACACCTTATTTGCAACCCATTTTAGTGATAGCTCTGTATTTGCAAGGTTTTCATCAACAAGATCGATCATTTTCTGAATAACCTCAGAATGATTGGATTTATGTTTCTCATTATAAATCTGTGTAATCTCATTTGCTGAAACAAGAAATGATTCTTTCATTTGTTGAATCGTATCCATTTCCAGCAATGAGGACATTTTCCCTGTATATGATTGAATCCTTTTAGGATCAGTATGTTGAATCATTACCAAGAATAACTGCATAACATATGATCGTGCTAATCCAATTGAAAGCCTCTTGCTGGCTAATTCCTCGAAAAAATTAAGTATTTCCATTTCAACCTTTTCGAGATTCCCAGATTTAATGAATAAACACAAACTTTGTCCATCATACTCATAATCCGTTAATTTCGTATCCTTCTGAATATCATTTGTTGTTATAATGCTTCCTTCACCTAAATAGAAACGATGATTTAAACATTCAAGTGCCTCTAAATATAGTTTTCTAACATTTGTTATGCAATCCATCTCACTAATCGCAACTGTCATATCCATTTCATAAATTTTAAAGAAATGGTTTCTTAATTGTTCAATTTTTTCTTGAAGAGTGATGAAATTCTGCTCATCCACAAGAAATAATACATATTCTCCTATATTAGTTGATAAGACGGATTCAGAAAAAAGATCTTCCCCAAGATTCTCGATTACAAACATATGCTCATAATGATAGTCGCCTTCAATACGGAAAATGATAAGTCTTATGAATTCATCGTGAAAATTCACCCTTAACAGCTTTTCATAAAAATGAATACTTTGATTTCTATCAAGTTTACTTGTAATAAATTCCTTAAGCAGCTGTTTTTTCACATATGGTTGAATCTGATCCAGTCTACTCTTCATATCAAAGAGAAATTGCTCTTTCTTTGCGTCTTTTGATAAATCATTCATAATACTTGTTAGTGCTTCAACAATACTATTCTCGTTACAAGGCTTTAATAGATAATGCTTAACTCCATGTTCCATGGCTTGCTTAGCATACTCAAATTCATTGAAGCCAGATAAAATGATAAATTTAATAGAAGGAAATTCTTTAGACACTCTTTCCACTAACTCCAAACCAGTCATACCAGGCATTTTAATATCACAAATCACAATGTCTGGATGTTCCTTCACAATAAAATCATAGGCTTCAAGTCCATTTCGTGCAGTTCCAATCAATTCTGTACCGATTTCTCCCCAATTTATAATACTTGAAATACCTTCTAAAATAATTCTCTCATCATCGACAAGTAATACTCTATACATAACCCCACCTCGTTTGATATGGAATGATAATGAGCACCTTCGTTCCAACGTTTAACTCGCTATCGATTTGTAATCCATATTTCGTACCGAAGACAAATTTTATTCTGGAATCAATGTTGCTAAGCCCAATCCCATTTCCTCTTGTCTTGAATTCTCCCCTTCTAACTTGTTCAAGCTGAGCTTTGTCCATCCCAAATCCATTATCCTCAACAACAAGATGCAGTTCTTTCCCTTCTTTAAAAGCTGAGACTTTTATTTTACATGGCTCCATCATCATTTCTAAGGCATAATTAATCGCATTTTCGACAAGTGGTTGGATCATTAGTTTCGGCACAAGACATCCTTTCACATTTTCTTGGATATCCAGTGAAAAATCTAATCGTTCCTCAAACCTAAACTTTTGAATAGTGATATAGTGCTGGACCATTTCGATTTCTTCTTGAACAGTAATAACATCTTCCTTTAAACTAATTGCATTTCTTAACAAAAATCCTAGTGATTCAACCATTTTGGAGATTTGATCCTGTTTATTAATTTTCGCTAACCAATTAATTGATTCAAGTGTATTATAGAGAAAATGCGGATTGATTTGTGATTGCAATGCTTTAAATTCCGTGTCCTTTATAAGAAGCTGTTTCTCATAGTTTTCATTGATTAAATCATTAATTCGTTCGATCATGATAAAGAAATTCCTGTGAAGTATACCTATCTCATCTTTTTTATCAGATAATTTAAATGTATCTACAGCTTTAAAATCACCGTTTTGAACGACTTTCATTGCAGAAACCAAGTTTTCAATTGGGTTCGTAATCCTTTTCGAAAAACGAATAAAAAAGAAAATAGAAGATAATAAGATGACAAAAAATAAAAAAATGACCATAAACTTAATCGTAGTAACCTTGGCAAACATCGTTTCAAAAGGTAGTACATTCCAATAAGTCCAATTGGCATACGAAGAATTTGAGTATGTGACAAAATAGTTTCTTCCAAATAGTTTTTGAATTTGGTAGCCTTGCCTATCATTCACAGTTAAATTCAATTTATCAAGCTGTGTAGATGTTTCTTCCGCGAAAAAGACGTCTTCTCCATCTGAAATGACAATACGTCCCTCGTGTCCTCCCCACTCCCTAGGAAGCTCCTTTACAATATCATTTAGTGATACCTCAATGATCAATGTACCTAAATTGTCTAGACTCAGATTTTGATAGGACCTTAACTGTCTTGCTGAAAAAATGGTATTTTGAGAATCCTTTAGTGAGACCCAGACATTTCTTCCATCACCTTCTCTTGCTCTTTGCTCAAGATGGTCAATATTTTCATAAAGAATAGAGGCTGTGATTTTACCTGCTTGATATTCTTTGCCATTTGTGTCGAATAAATGAATGGATTGAATATATTCCTCAGATCCTATATAGCTTGTCAACGTATCCCTGATTTCTTTCTCAATTTGGTATTGATCATAATTTGTGAGTTCTTTCTTTGCTTCAATTAATGCCCTTTGAATTGAGTTATCAGCCAATACTTTATATGAAACTTCTTCTATGTTTTTTAGTTCATCTTCAATTCGATTTGAAGACATAATTAATACTTGGGAGGATTTACGATATATTTGCTCGTCATAGCTATTAAATGCATACTGAAATCCTAAGATAATAAATGATAAACAAACAACCATGATCGTTGAAATAATGATGATTAACTTATACTTTATTTTTAAGTTGTTGTATCGGTTTGAAATACAATTTTTCATGTTTTTCATCATCTTAGAACTCCAATTTATGATTTGTAGGTAACCGCTTTCATTAAATGGTTAAATAGGCACTTGCTTTAGCAAGTTACCTCCTCTAAGCTCTAAGCGGATAACCCATAGTTGACATTAGGGCTAGACCAGGCTGTGTAGAGTCAAGGCGACTGTATTGAACAATAATAGGAATATCGCTTTCTACTTCAATAGAATATGGAACACCAACTGGTATTTTCCTACCGTCCAATTCTAAAGATGAGGTTCGAAGGTGGTTACTTCTTTTTCCTTGAACAATGACCGGAATCTTTTCGATTGGGTCACGGTCTTCAAAATAAATTGTAATAAACAGTTGTGCATCCTGATGATGACAATTTAGGATACAGATGGATTCATGACTAACTAATTCCCCAGTACTTTGTGGTGGAATATACCCATCTGGTATAATCCAATGTGTTTCTCCTTTACCAGTATACATGCTAATTCCTCCTTCATAAATGTATAAATTATCCCATTACATTTATTATAATAACAGCAGCAGGGTTGATTACCGTTTCATTTCCCTTTTCTACAGAATGAAAATGTCTTTTCTCTTAATCATATAAAATATGAACGAACATAAATAGATAATTATCAGACAAAAAAGTTTAGAAATCAGTGTATTTTTCATAAGTTAATAGAGATCGAGATGGTGCCTTTGGTTATGTTATGATACTCAAGCCTTTCACTCCATCCAATCAACCATTATAAAAATAGTGCACTATCCAATTAGGATAACGCACTATCTTAAATACTCAGTTATTTCAATTCTTCCATTTTTACAGCATCCATATCTGTAAACGTATAATTTTCACCAGCCATAGCCCAAATAAATGTATAGTTGCTAGTGCCTACACCTGAATGAATTGACCATGGTGGAGATAAAACAGCTTGTTCATTTTTCACGAGTAAATGTCTTGTTTCTTTCGGTTCTCCCATAAAGTGGAATACTCTTGAATTCTCGTCCATATCAAAATAGAGATAGACTTCCATACGACGATCATGAAGATGCGCTGGCATTGTGTTCCACATATTGTTAGGCTCTAATAATGTCATCCCCATCATTAACTGACAGCTTTGAATGCCATCTGCATGAATGTATTTATAGATTGTACGCTTATTTGATTCACTATCAGATCCTAAATGAGTTGGCTCCGCATCTTCAATTGGTGCTTTTTTCGTTGGATATTGTTTATGTGCAGGAGTGGATACAATGTAAAACTTAGCTGGATCTGATGAGCTCTTGCTCTCGAATAATACTTCTTTGTTACCTAATCCAACATATAGACAATCTCTTTTATTCAATGTATATGCTTGCCCATCAACTAAAACAGTTCCTTCTGCTCCAATGTTGATAATGCCAACTTCTCGTCTTTCTAAAAAGTACTCTGTTTTTAAAGTTTCTTGATCTTCTAGTTTAAGAGCTTGATTAGTTGGAATAGCACCACCAGTTACAACACGATCATAATGTGAATACGTCATGTTGATTTCACCTTGAACAAACAGTGAATCAATTAAAAAATCACTTCTTAATCTTTCTGTAGTATAACTTTTAAAATCTGTTGGATTTGTCGCATGTCTAATTTCCATTTTCTTATTCCCCTTTCAATTTTCATAATCTAGTAAAAGCTAAACTTAAGAGCTCATCCATCCACCATCAACACATAAAATATGACCATTAACATAGCTGGAAGCATCAGATGCTAGAAAAATGACCGCACCCTTAAGATCTTCAGGAGTCCCCCAACGACCTTGAGGAATTCTAGAAGTAATATACTCGTTCCGCTCTTTATTTGCTCTTAGTTGAGAAGTATTATCTGTTTCCATATAGCCTGGAGCGATAGCGTTTACATTCACACCTCTGCTTCCCCATTCATTTGCAAGAGATTTAGTTAATCCTGCAACAGCATGTTTGCTAGCCGTATAGGCAGGTACTCTTAACCCCCCTTGAAAAGAAAGCATAGATGCCACGTTGATGATTTTACCTGAGCCATGTTCAAGCATATGCTTTCCTGCTTCTCTGCAAAGCTGAAACACGGAATGCTGGTTGACCTTAATAACTTCAAACCAATCATCATCTGAAAAATTCTCTGCTTCCGCTCTTCGTATAATACCGGCATTATTAACTAAAATATCAATTCTATCCGTTATCGCTAATGCCTCAGTTACTAGCTTTTGGGCAGCTTGATCCTCTGACAAGTCAATTTTCAAGTCATGAAACACGCCACCAATAGATTCTATTTTGTTCCGTGTTTCTGTCATATCGCTCATACCAGCACCTATAACGGTAGCACCAGCTTCAGCTAATCCAACTGCCATACCTTGACCTAAACCACGGCTTGCTCCTGTTAATAAAGCAACTTTTCCTTTTAGAGAAAAAAGTGAATCCATTTCGGCCCCTCCTTTGTTTATTATCGTACTTAAATGTTCGATATTGTTCAGTATAGTTTGATTATAGCACAAATAAAAAAGATGACAACGATAAATTATTTGGTTGCCGTCTTTTTTGGCATTTACTTAGCAAGTACAATGAGCTTGTTATTTTTAAATCGTTCGGTTATGTTCGGTTTAATATATTTTTTGTTTATCTTCTTTTTATAAAAATATAAAAAACCTTCTCCAAAAAAGAAGAAGGCCTTTTAATCATAATTATAAAACAAATGCAAAATATGCCATAAAAATAAGAGCTAATACATAAACAATTGGATTTATTTCTTTGTGCTTCTTTAATGCAAGCATAGTAATAGGGTACATAATAAATCCAAGACCTATTCCGGTTGCTACACTATACGTTAATGGCATCATGATGATCGTCACAAATGCAGGTATAGCAATTTCAAGCCTCTCCCATCTTATGTGGCGGACCTCACTTGCCATTAAAGCTCCCACAATAATTAATGCTGGTGCTGTCACTTCTGAAGTAACAATCGCAAGAAGTGGAGAGAAAAATAAAGCTATGGCAAAAAATCCAGAAATAATGACAGAAGTAAAACCAGTTCTACCTCCAGCAGCAATACCTGCTGATGATTCAATAAAAGAAGCTGTTGTTGATGTTCCTAACACAGAGCCTGCGACAGAAGCTGAAGCATCTGCTAGAAGTGCACGGCCTGCATTTGGAATTTTATTTTCTCTCACTAAACCTGCTTGATTGGCAATTGCAATCAATGTGCCTGCTGTATCAAAAAATGCAACAAATAGGAATGTAAACACAACGGCTAATAATTCGATTGAAAAGATTTGATCTAATTGAAATAATGCTACACCAAAGGTTGGCTCTAAGCTTGGAATAGCTCCAACAATTGCAGATGGCTTTTCAATGACTCCAAATAACATCCCGATAATCGAAGTAAGAACCATTCCATAAAAAATTCCGCCACGTATGTTTTTTATTAGTAAAATAACTGTCACAATAAACCCAAAGATCGCTAATAATGTCGGACCGGATTGGATATTTCCTAGTGACACGAATGTGGCTGGATCAGCTTGAATAATACCTGAATTTTTCAAGCCAATAAACGCAATAAAGAAGCCAATTCCACTGCCAATCGCAAATTTTAAATCCTGCGGAATAACCTCAATGATTTTTTCGCGGATCTTAAAAATACTAAGAATGACGAATATTACTCCTGAAATAAACACTCCTGTAAGAGCTGTTTGCCAAGGGATCCCCATCCCAATAACAACTGAGTATGTGAAAAACGAATTTAGCCCCATGCTTGGTGCAATCCCTATCGGATAATTTGCTAAAAGACCAATCAATAAGGTCCCGATAATGGCAGAAACAGCTGTTGCTGTGAATACAGCCCCTTTGTCCATTCCTGCTTCTGATAACACTAAAGGGTTCACAACTAAAATATAAGCCATCGACAGAAAAGTTGTCATACCTGCTAAAATTTCTTGTCGATACGTTGTTCCTCTATCCGAAAACTGAAAAAATTGTTTCATCTTAACCTCCTAATAACTAAAGCGCAGGCGCCTTGGTTAGCCTAGGGCAAATAAGACGATTTAGAATTGAAGGCGTTCTATGCCTTCAATTCTAAATTGCCTTATGACCTCGAGGGGCTAGGCGCCGGAGCTGGATGTCAAAGCGCTTATCCACAGTACTTGGAATTAATAATTTCCTTAGACAACAAAAAAAGCTTTAGGGTCATCTACCCTAAAGCTTCAAATACAAAGATTACACACACCAGTAATAACTGCTAGTGAACATATGTAACCCTTGTAGTCATGCTATTTAAGGTAGCTTGGTAGAAACGTTTAGGCCATATTCCTAAACTTATACAAGGACAATATATTATATTAATATAAGAAAACATTTTAGAGAAAAAAAGCCCTGGCGTCAATGTAAATAATTCTCAAATTGATATTTTTATAGAAAAATAATGTTTACAAAACACAAAAAGCCTCAATACCTTTTCATATAAAGGCACTGAGGCTTTTAAAAAGACAATTATTAAATTTTATAATCCCTCTTAAACAACTTTCCTAAAATCTATATGTCTATCAAGTTTTCGTTTAATTCTTTGTAATGCGTTATCGATTGATTTTACATGGGTATTTAGCTCTTCGGAAATTTCAGCATAAGAATGTCCTTCCATATAAAGCATTAAGACACTTCTTTCCAAATCACTAAGTAACTCTTTTATCTTTGTTTGTATTTCATTTACCTTTTCCTTGTTTATTAGAAATACTTCAGGATTTGTGACATTTTCTCCAGAGAGGACATCCATAAGAGTATATGTAGATTCCTCATTCATAAGCGGCTTGTCCAAAGAAATAGAAGAATTTAGCGGGCTATGCTTTTGACGGGAAGCAGTTTTTATTGCCGTGATGATCTGCCTTGTTATACATAATTCCGCAAAAGCGTAAAAAGAGGCCATTTTTTCTTGCCTAAAATCACGAATTGCCTTATATAATCCGATCATACCCTCTTGAAAAAGATCTTCCTTATCAGCACCAATTAAAAAGTATGACTTCACCTTCGAACGCACCAAATGTTGATATTTACTAATTAAAAAAGATAACGACTCACTATCTCCTTCATGAGACATCTCTATTAAAATATGATCGTCTAATGAAGAATAACGTTCAACAGGCTCTACTACGATGTTCACACTCACTCATATCCCTCCCAGTTATCTTTGAGTTTTTGATGATTTTCAAACTAGTAGATTTCCACTACTTGCTTTTAAATTTGTAGTGTTCCTACATTTCTTTTTTCTAATCTCCTTAATTCCTTTTCAGTAAGTATAAGTTTACAGGCTGAAAACTAAAAACGTTGTCGAAATATATAATGGAATACAAATTATTTTAAATTTCGATGGGAAGTTATGTTGAATGGGGGTGAGGTTTACTGAAATTCCCTAGAAAATAGGTGAAAAAAAGAGCTACCGGAATATATTGAACTCATAGCTCTTCTATCGTGGTTGGTTTATTTTTGTTTTATTAAAGAAAATCCAATTCAAAATTTGTGCTTCGAAACATGTACTACTTTCCATTATTCAGCTTTTTCTACATACACACTAACAATTTCAAAGGTTTCAGCATATTCACTAATTGTATACACATCTAAATTCCAGGAATTCCCCGGCTTTAAATCGAAAATCGAGCTAATTTCGCTATCTACGATCGTACCATCTTTATCATAAAATTGTACATCCACACTTATGTACCGATACTCCTGTTCAGAATTATTTTTTATCGTCCCGATCACTTTTGTTTCATAACGATCCTTTTGCATTTCCATATCTGTGAATTCTAGTTGAAAGGTTTCCTCAGCTTCTTCCCTAGGTAATGCGTCAGGAATTACCTCATCATAAACCTCGACGACATGAAATTGTGGTCCGACAATATAACCTGTTAGTACGGCAACCCCTATAAAGAGAAGAAAGCGAAGGAATCCGAACTTCTTTTTTTGCGGTACCCGATTTTTCTTTATATTTTCATAAAAATCAATTTGAAACGTCAGATCTTGCTTAAAGGAGTTTGCATCATCTGGAGGCAAATCATTTATTTCAATTTTCGTTCCAGCAAAAAACAACTCCATTGTCACATAATAATCGACTTGTTTAACATGTAAATATTCTAATTTCTCATAAGCTACTTCCAACACTTTTGATTGATTAATTTCGTTATAATAGATAAATAATGCCCGGTCATCTGTTAATAAAAATAAACCCTTGTAGCCATCAAGCCCGCCAGTTGTGATATTCAAAATCGTTTCATCTTCATATAATACGTTTTGCAATTCATCTACTTCACGATATGAAAGATATTCATTTGCTTTGGAAAATTCTCTAATTTCTTCTCTTATGTATTCAATATTTTTCAATAAAGGTATCCTCCTTATAACATTTTGCACCTATCCATAAACTAACTATTTGTTAATGATCCTTTACCTTGCAATACAAATCCCTTCCCTATTTTAGCCAAAGGCTTTCCAACGTGCACTAAGTCAAATATCATGTTATTTTATGGAATGAGGTCTCCTGAGGTTATTTTTTTACAAAATATGTGTATTCAGACCTATGTGAAAGGATGTTTAGAAAGGGATTAAAAACTTGGTTTTCTAATCAATATAGTTATAGATGTCTCCATCGTTTACTCCATTAGAAAAGGAGTTGCATTAGCAACCCCTATCCTGGCTTTTATGATAATTCTATTGCTTCTTTCGCTGCATCATTTAATTGCTTAATCATTCCCTGAAGCATTTCCTCTGTAAACGCACCATTACTGAAATTTGATAAGGCACGCAATGGCATATATTTCATCATGGCTTCCATCATTTCAGAGAATTCCCCCTCATCTTGACTTGCTTGAGCAAATGGGCTTCCTTCTTGTGCTTTCATTAAAAGTTCCTTCGCAAGAGGAGCTACCTTTGGATTTGCAAATAAATCTCCGACAGTTGTATTACGATGAATGACAAACGGCAGTTCTGAAGTCGAGTTAACGACAACTTTTTCTGATAAGACAATTTCTTTAGAGCTTTTTCCTACTAATAGCTCGAATTCACCGCTTTCAACATGCCAATCTGCTAAATCTGTATGATAGTAGGCAAATGAACGCTTATCTAACGTGAACGTAACAGTTTTTTCCTCGCCAGGCTGTAAATCTACTTTTTCAAATCCTTTTAATTCTTTTTCAGGTCGGGTAATGCTGGTTTCAACATCCTTAACATATAGCTGAACAACTTCTTTCCCTGCAATACCCCCTGTATTTTTTACATTTACTGAAACTGTTAATGTATCAGTATCTTTGATTTCACTTGAACTAATTGAAAGATTGCTATATTCAAACGTTGTATAGCTTAAACCATAGCCAAATGGGAATAACGGCTCTACCTTTTTCGTATCATAATAACGGTATCCTACAAAGATTCCTTCTCGGTACTCCACTTTATCGCCATCACCTGGGAAATATAAGTATGATGGATTATCATTTAATTGTTTAGGGAATGTTTCAGCAAGCTTCCCACTTGGATTTGCATCTCCAAATAGAATGTCCGCAATCGCACCTCCAAGTGCTTGGCCTCCGAGATAACCTTCTAGCAATCCTTTCACTTTATCTAACCATGGCATTTCAATTGGTGCTCCATTGCTTAACACAACCACGATATTGGAGTTCACTTCAGCCACTGCTTCAATTAAGCGTTGCTGATTTTCTGGGATGTGTAAGTGCACTCGGTCATAACCTTCAGATTCGTAGCGATCAGGCAAGCCGGCAAACAAGATAACAGTTTCTGCTTTTGCAGCTACTTCCTTTGCCTCTGCAATTAATGCATCATCTATTGTATCTTTATCACGATAATAGCCTTGTGCATACGTAATATTTGCACTAGATCCAGCTGATTTTTCGATTTCCTCAACAATGTTTTCAAGCTTTGTTGGCTTAATGTGAGAGCTGCCGCCACCTTGATATCTAGGTGCTTTCGCAAATTCGCCAATAACTGCAAGATTGCCTTGCTTTTTAAGCGGAAGAATTCCATCTTCATTCTTTAACAATACCATGCTTTCTCTGGCTGTTTCTCTCGCAAGCTGGTGATGTGCTTCTTTGTCATACGTCGCATTTTCTTTCTTCTCTTCAACTGCTTTAAAAATAATACGTAATATACGCTCTACAGCAGCGTCAAGCTTTTCTTCAGATAATGTCCCGTTTTGAACCGCTTCAATAACCTTCTTCTCACCAATTCCTTTAGATGCTGGCATTTCAAGCTCTAATCCGTTTGCAAGAGCTACATCCCGTTCATTTACAGCACCCCAGTCAGAAACGACAAACCCTTCAAATCCCCACTCATCTTTTAAAATATCATTTAATAGATAGTTATTTTCAGAGGCAAATTCTCCATTCACTTTATTGTAAGAACACATAACTGTCCATGGCTGTGATTGCTTTACTGCCCCTTCAAAGCTAGCTAAGTAAATTTCTCTAAATGTCCTTTCGTCAACGATGGCATCTGTTGACATTCTTCTATGCTCTTGGTTGTTTGCTGCAAAATGCTTTAACGATGTTCCAACTCCTTGACTTTGAACACCTTTAATATGGTTAGCTGCCATTTCAGATGATAGATAAGGATCTTCTGAAAAATACTCAAAATTACGACCACATAAAGGAGAGCGCTTAATATTTGCTCCTGGTCCAAGAAGAACAGCAACATCTTCGGCTTGGCACTCTTCCCCAAGTGCAACACCCACTTTTTGAATGAGATTTCGATCCCATGAGCTAGCCATACCTGCTGCTGATGGGAAGCATGTTGCAGGTACACTGTCAAATAACCCCAAGTGATCTGCCCCAATTTTTTGTTTACGTAACCCGTGTGGACCGTCAGTTACCATGATTGATGGTATACCTAATCGTTCGATTCCTTTTAAATTCCAGAAGTCTTTGCCAGAACATAAACCGGCTTTTTCTTCTAAAGTCATTTGTGATATCAGTTCTTTAATATTTCTTGTCATCCAAATCCCTCCAAGAATGTATTCAGGAAACGCTTTCTTATAAATTTATTATAAATCTACCGCTTTATCTTTTTTGGTATTATTTTAATTTTTATATCTCTTTTTTAAGATTACTTCAAAATGATATACTATACTTTATCCAGAATAGTTAATGGGAGGTGTTAGTAATGAGCGTTAAGAATTTATCTTATATTTGCAAACTTATTTACGAGTCTTTTAAAATTCCTGTTACTTATATTAATGAACAAGATTCTGTAGAACTTGAATATGGATCCCATTACATACAGAATCCTTTCTATACGTCACCGCAAGACTTTTATCAAGGGATCAACTTTCCAAAGGAGCTTGTATATTTTCCTTTCGTAAGTACAACCACTTATAATGAAAATTATTTTATGATACAGGTTGCAGATCAAAATCAATATAATGGAACAATTGTCGTAGGTCCCGCACTTCCAATTGAGCTTACTGGTGATCGTTTGCAAGCATTAGTTTATGATTTATCAAATCAACAAAATATAAGAGACTTGTTATTACAATATTATGAATCTCTTTCTCGTATATCTAGCCTTACATTTATTCATATCAGCATGCATCTCTACTATATGTTGTATCAAAAACCCCTAGACCCTGCAGAAATTATTCTTAACAATAAATTAGTAGGAGAGCAAACTCTAGAAATTGAGGATCCTCATATCACGATCTCTCTTAGGAGAGAGAATGTATCATTCCACCATGACCACCTGTATGAGAAAAAATTATTTCAATACATCAAAGAGGGAAGAAAAGAAGAGTTTTTAAAGGCCTATAAATTAAGTCCTGAACTAGGAGAAATGGGGGTTCTTTCAAAGAAGAGTCAATTAAGAAATAGAAAAAACCTAGGCATTTCAGCCATTACCTTAGCTACACGAGCAGCAATGGAGGGGGGACTTCACCATGAAATTGCTTACACACTTAGCGACCTATATATTCAAGAACTCGAGGAACTCACTGATATCAAAACAGCGGATATTCTCATTGAACAAGCATTTAGTGACTTTGCAGAACGAGTACGGAAAAATAAACAGCAAAAGTATTCCAAACCAATCAATATGTGCTTGAACCATATTTTTAATAACCTTTATGAAGATATCACACTCTCAAGCCTTGCTAATCTCGTTGGAATGCACCCTAACTATTTATCGTCTTTATTCAAAAAAGAAGTTGGCCTGTCCATAGCAGAATATATCCAGCGAACGAAAATTGAAGAAGCAAAGTCATTATTAACTTTTACAAATTATTCATTGTTAAAGATTGCGACGATGTTAAATTTCCATGATCAAAGTTACTTTACAAAGATCTTTAAGAAATACACCGGAATAACGCCGAGAAAATATAAAAATACTTCTGAAGGAATAATTAAATGACGTAAAAAAAGCATCAATTTCAATCTATGGAAATTGATGCTTTTTTTATTGAATACTGTTATACCCTATTATCCTCATCTAATTTTACATTGTACCCTTTATCTTTAAGCACTTTATGTAACTGCTCAATATGATCCTGATTTTTTGTTTCAACCGATATTTCAAGCTCAGCAAATCCAGGGTAAATATGTTTACCTATTCGATTAAGATTAACAAGCTGAATATTTGCATCTAAGTCAGTAATAGAACTTAATACCCTTTCTAATTGACCAGGCTTATCTTTTAATGTAAGAGTAAAATGAGCATATCTTCCAGCTTCGACCATTCCTCGCTCAATAATCCTAGAAATAAAGTTAACATCTACATTGCCGCCACTCAAAATAGCAGCCACCTTTTTCCCTTTCAGATTCACTTTTTCATAAAGAAGAGCTGCAAGCGAACTGGCACCAGAGCCTTCGACCAATAATTTATTTCTTTCGAGTAGCATAAGCATTGTTCGGGCAATTTCCATTTCATCTACACAGTAAATATCATCAACAAGATCTTTAATGATTTCAAAGGTCCGCTCCCCAGGTTTTTTAACAGCAATACCATCAGCCATCGTTGGTGTTGCTTCTACCATAACTGGTTTCTTTTCTTGTAAAGACATTTTCATACTGGGACAAGCAAGCGTTTGGACTCCATAAACAGAGATGTCTGGATTTTTTCCTTTCACTGCCATCGCTACGCCAGCAATGAGACCACCGCCTCCAACAGGGCAAATAATCGCATCTACGTCTGGAAGTTGATCAATGATTTCAAGTCCAACCGTACCTTGGCCAATCATAACGGCATCATCATCAAAAGCATGGATAAAGGTAGCACCCATTTTATCTTTAAGCTCCAATGCAAAGGAAAGTGCCTCATCAAATACATTCCCCTCCAAAATGACTTCTGCACCATATTGCTTTGTTGCCAATACTTTACTAAGTGGCGCACCCTTCGGCATGACAATTGTACACGGAATACCAAGCATCTGACTGGAGTACGCAACACCTTGAGCATGATTCCCAGCCGATGCTGCTACAACTCCCTTTTTCAATTCTTCCTCTGATAGAGAGATCAACTTATTATAAGATCCCCTTACTTTAAAGGAGCCTGTCTTTTGAAGGTTTTCTAGTTTTAAATACACTTCATTATGAGAAAGGTCACTAAATGTTTTAGAATAATCAAGATGAGTTGTGTGGACAATTCCCTTCAACTTCTCCTTTGCCACGATGATATGATCGAGATTCAACATGTTATTCCTCCTAAAAAACACACTTACTTCTTTTTAGGATGCATGATGAAATGAATAATATTACTACTTTTTATAAAAACGAAAACGAGGAATTATAGCTTATAACTTAAACTTTTTCCTTTTTAGTGATAATGCTCTATTAAATTGAAGACATTATACTTTTAAAGATTGTACTCAAATCAAAAAAACACTTAAAACATTCTAAATTTAGGGCTTAATAAAAAAAGAATCCAATCCTTAGATCAGACTCCTTTTACTATGAATAAATTGCTGCTCCCAATACCCCTGACATCACAATTACCAACGCAGGATGAACACGGAGCTTTATTAAAGAAAACAGTGATAAAGCAAAAATGATGAGTAGACTAGCCGAATACCAAGAGAATGAACCTACTAAATCATTACTGACTGCAAACTTAATTGCAGCATAGCCAATTAAACCAGTGATGATAGGGCGTAAGCCATAAAAGGCAGATTCCACATGTTTATTTTTACTGATTTTATAGAAAAATGTGGCAATGATGATAACTAATAATAACGAAGGAATGACCATCCCTAAGCCGGCTGCAATCGCACCTGTTATCCCATTGACCTGATAACCAACAAATATTGCACTATTTGTTGCAATTGGTCCTGGAGACATACCTGCAATTGCAATAACATCCGTAAACTGTTGAGTTGTCATCCAGCCCTTATTTATCACCTCAAGCTCGATGACAGGGATCATTGCATACCCTCCACCGAATGAAACAAAGCCAATTAATAAAAACGTCCAGAATAATTCAAATAATATCATTTTATATGCCATCTCCCATAAACCATTCTAGTTGCTGTGGCGATGAAGGCTTTTCCTTTTTCCCATCTACCGAAAAACCCAATTTTCTTTTTAGGTTTACAAGAACGATACCAAGAATAATACCTAAGAAGATAATTAAAACCGGATGTAGATGTAGGAAAAACAGGATGGCCATTGACCCAAATGAAATAACGCATGTCGTTTTATCAATGATGGCTGTTTTACCAATCATATATCCTGCATAAACAATTAGGGCAACGATAGAAGCGCGAATCGCTTGAAATGCTGCTTCAATTTTAGGGTTATCTTGAATTTGCAGAAAAACAATACTTAGAACGACAACAATAAGAAAGGTTGGGAGAAACACTCCTAATAATGCTGCTATTGCTCCACTAATCCCTGCTATTCGGTAACCTATAAAAGTAGAAGAATTAATAGCAATCGCTCCGGGAATAGATTCCGCAATTGCAAATACATCTGTTACATCTTCATGACTAACCCATTTCTTTTTATCAACAACTTCTCTTTCTATTAGAGGAATCATGGCATATCCTCCACCAAATGTGACCGGACCAATTTTTAAGAAGGTCCAGAAAAGTTGAAAAAGTTTTTTCGTTTCTTCCTTCATTATATACGCCTCTTTCATACTGAAAGTTTCATTCTACAATTTATACATTTTTATTCTTACTTCTACGATACCACGCTTAGTGGAAGTTGAATATTGCAAGAAATGCATGGGTTATAACAGAATGTTATATGCTCCTCTTGCAAACTTAATGAGCATGGTATGGTATGATCTTAATATAAGAATAATCGGCATTTATAATCGAGGAGGAGGTTTTCTTGAACATTGAAAATTTGAAAATGTTTTGTTTGGTAGTGGATGAAGGCAGTATAAGTCAAGCAGCTAGATTAAGCTTTGTATCACAGCCTGCCGTGACAAGACAAATACGCCAGCTGGAGAACTTTTATGGAACCTTGTTATTTGACAGGACGGAAGGAAAACTGATTGTCACAGAAACTGGCAAAATGTTATATCCATTTGCCAAAGCTATTATTAATGATTTTGATCGTTCTAAAGAAGTCATCCTTCAGGCAACAGGAGAATACAATTCAAATCTTCGTGTTGGCGCCTCTTTAACTATTGGGGAGTTTTTATTGCCTAGCTTACTAGGACGATTTAAAAAGCTTACCCCAGACATTCGAGTAACATTAACGATCCGGAATACACCTAGTGTTTTAGAAGATTTAGCAAACGACGTCATTGACATCGCTTTGGTTGAAGGAATTGTTGAGGATAAAAGCCTTATCGTTGAAAAATTTGCTGATGACGAACTCATTCTTGTATGTCCCCCTGACCATCCTTGGAGCAAGCGAGCAGAAATCAAAATTGAGGAACTGGCAGATGAACGAATGATATGGCGAGAATCGATTTCCGGGACTAGACTAATCGTTGAAAATGCCCTAAAAGAACATGGTGTATTAAAAAAAATTAATAGTTATATGGAAATTGGCAGTACACAAGCAATTAAAAGTGCAGTTGAGTCAGGGCTGGGTATCAGTATCCTATCTAGGTTAACTGTTGCTAGGGAATTGGAACAGGGATTTTTACAAGAAGTAAACATTAGTGATGTACATATTAAAAGAAGTTTATGGCTTGTAAAAAAACCTCAGAGGTTTCATCGAGAAGGTGTTTCTAAGTTTGTTGAGTTTATACAGGAATAACCATTTATAAAAATACTCTATTTAAAAGATTTTTGAATGATTTCGAATTGAACGAAAAGAGCTTTCATGAACCATTTAGGCACATGAAAGCTCTTTTTGTTTTGACTTAATACAAACGATTAAATTATTTCACCAATTATTAAACGCTTTCAATAAAGAAATTCACCATTTTTAGTTATGCAGTCACACCTTTAACTTATCACGTTTATTTTGATTTAATTTCTATGATCCTTCATGCCTCTTTAGCGACTTGTTGAGCTTCTTTTCTTTCCTTAATTTCTTGGATAATTCTCGCATAGAATTTGTTGTCAATTTTATAGAATTTTAATGCAATAATCGTTGCCACATGCCCTAGGATTGGGAATATTGCATAGAGATATAAAATCATTTGTAAAGTTTCTGCTGATTGAGCTTGACCTGCAACATATCCTGCGCTAGCTAATAGCGCTCCCCCAAGAATCCCTCCAACTGCACTTCCTAATTTATTAATGAAAGTCAAACTAGAGGATACGACACCAGCGCCTTTTAAACCTGTTTTCCATTCACCATACTCAACACAATCTGGTAGCATAGCCCAAGCAATTGCGCCTGTAAATGGTGCAAGAATATTCACTAAAACTGCTGCTGTAAAGTTAACCCAAACCATTTCAGATGGAGCAACGAGTAACACAATAAATGGTATGATGGATGCAATACTTCCATAAAGGAAGACACCTTTTTTCTCAATCTTTTTAGACAGCTTCGGCATAAGGAAAAATAATGGAATAGAAAGCAGTAAACCAACTAGAGATAAAATCGGAAACAAATCAGCTCTACCAACATTATAAGTCCAGAAATATAGAGCAACAGCACTTTGAATTGATGTCGCAATTAGGTTTGTGCTCATTGCAACCATTAACATTAATAATGGTGTATTTTTCCCTATTAATGATAATTGATCCTTAAAAGCAATCTTTGGCTTTGATTCAAGTTTATCATTAACAATTTCGACCTTATCATGTCGTTTAGCACTACTTGCACAGGTCCAAAAGCTTAATACGACAACAATCGAATATATAATCGCTGTAGTTAGATAACCCTGTTCACCACCTCCAAATATAGCGACAAGAGGTAAGAAAAGAACTTGAGCTAACATCTGAGCTGGTATCCCCATAAATTGCTTGGCTGTTGCAATCCAAGTTCTTTGATTTGGGTCTTCACTTAAAACAGGTGTTAATGAATGATAAGGAATATTTACGACAGTTGAGATTAATGAATAAAGAATATACGTGACAAAAACATATACTATTTTTTGACCGTCTGGTAAATCTGGAATCCAGAATAAAGAAACTGTACTTAAACCTAATAAAGGTGCACCGAAAATGATATACGGACGATACTTACCTATTTTTGAATTCGTTCGATCCGCAATAATCCCCATGAGCGGGTCTGTAACAGCATCAATAAAGCGAGTAATAAAGAACAAAGTACCTACTAATGCAGGGGAAATCCCCTCCACTTCAGTATAGAAGAACATTAAATAAGTCAGAATTAGCATGAAAGGTAAATTAGAACCTAAACCACCAAACGCGTACTTAAAAACTTCACTTTTACTTGCTACTCTAGTAATGTTTTGCATAATTTATACTCCTTTATTTGAATTTTAATAGACAATTTAAGTGCACTCCAAATCATTAATTGAAACTTCACTTATATTTGCCTAGCTCGTACGACCTGCTAATCCGATAAAATACTTCGCTTTCACTTTTTCGTTCTTTTGGAGAAAAACATCTATAAATTTCTCAACTACATCAGTATTAACTACAGTGCACTTATAATTTAATACAAATTCTTTAAAACTATTTAATAGTTTCTGGCGTTCATTCTCAGGAGTAATATTAAGTATTGCTCTCATTTGATTCTGTGCCGCTCTATCCCATTGATGGTCTTCTAAAATACTTATTTTTTCCGCTACTTGAATGGCTTCTTTCTGTTTTTTTAGTTCCTCAATAGTCATTATTCCGTTTTCAGGAATACCCAATCTAATGAATTGCTCTTTAGGAGCATCATTTTTTCTCATCTGCTCAGCTATTTTTTGGATAAACTTTAATTCTATCTCCAGGTCTTCTACTTCCTCTTTTTGTTCTGTATCTATTGTTAGGTTAAACAATTTCGACCCGTACTGGAATGCGTTTACAAAACCACTTCCGGCTTCAATTTTCATCAACTGACATCCTTTAGTAAATGAAAATGGCTCTTGAATTTCTATGTTTTGTAACTCCCCTGGAGCAAACGGCTGTCTCATATGTGTCGGCATTAATGTATATTCAAATAATGGTTTATTTTCTGGAGAAACTGGACCTCTCATATACACATAATTGCCATCTGTTATATTGACATGCCCCCCATGGAATCCAAATAAAGCGGTTTCGCGAATTGGCTGATCTGATTGAATCACTTGTCTTAACGGCTTTCCATCCATATCACCTGGTAATGAAACACCAAAAAATTCAAGTAAAGTAGGAGCTAAATCTACTGTTTGAACGATTGACTGTCTTCTTTCTCCTTTTTTACCTTCTCTAGGATCCCAAACGAATAATGGCGTGTGAGCGATTTCATCGTAGACCGGCATAATACTCTTGGACCACCATCCATGCTCACCTAATAAATATCCATGATCTGTATTAACAATTAACATTGTATCTTTCCACATATCGTGTTCATCCATCATGTCCAAGACTTTTCCTAAATAATTGTCACACATACTTAGTAGAGCAGCATATTCGTACTTACCATGTTCCACTACTTCATCTGACTCTTGAACAAAATAATAAGGTGGCCAATCAAAATGTTTACCATTGTACTCATGTGGATACAGATCTTTGTATTGCTGATAAGCAAAAAATGGTTCATGTGGATCAAATGTTTCTAGCTGTAGAAACCAATTGTCTTCGTCTTTGTTTTTTTGGATAAAATCCATCCCTAAAGAGAATGTTACAGCCTGTGGATGATTCTCTTCTGATTCAAAATAACTTCGGTTCACCATATCTTGTTTAAACATAGTAGAACTAGCAAACAGCTCAGGTGTTTCAGTTTCGGGCATTACTGGAGCTTTCACATGACCTTTCCATGGATCCCCCTCTTGTCCTCGGACCATTTCGAAGGAACTATATCTTGGGTGATATGTGGCACCACCATCTTCCCAATAGTGCTGGTGATCTGTTACTAAATGAGTGTAAACACCATTTTGTTTCAACATTTCTGGCATTGAATTGTCAAAAGGTTCGATGGGACCCCAGCTTCGATGTAAGAAGTTATATCGACCAGTATGGAGCTCTCTTCTTGCTGGCATACATGGTAAACTCCCTGCGTAACTCTGATCAAAAGCGACTGTTTTCTCTCCTAACCGCTTAAAATTAGGTGCATGTGTCCAGTCGCAGCCATAGTTTGGCAGCATATGCCTGTTTAGTGAATCAAACATCACCATAATTGCTCGCATTTTTGAATCATCTCCCATTATAATTTCTTCTTCTGAAAAAGTGCCTTGTATCTTTTGTTGTAGATTTCCCCAAAATATAAAAGCGCTTTTATAAATGTTTAAAAATAAAAAACCTAACGATCTAAAATGAAAATTTAAACATAACAAACTATGTGGAAGCGCTTTTACTTTCCTTGCAACAAATTTATCAGATAATTAAAAACCTTGCAACAACAATTATTTTATAGGGGTATAACAAAATATTATACCTATTATTCTAGGAATTAAGATTATCGAATTGACCATGCTAAATAAATTTGATAACTTTTAAATGTGGAAGCACTTCCATATTTAAAAGCTCTTTTTTCAATGAAAGGAACAATATGATGTTTTTTCTAAAAAAAATAAGATATTTATTTGATATACCGAAACATAATATTGTGGTGAACAATTATGAAAGCATCTATCTATGACGTAGCCAATTTAGCAGGAGTTTCTATTTCTACCGTTTCAAGAGTGTTAAATAAAAGTGGGTATGTAAGCAGTAAAACTGAAAAGAAAGTATATGATGCAGTTAATAAATTAAATTATACACCTAACGTTGTTGCCCAAAATTTAGCGAAAAATGAAACAAAATTAATTGGATTATATTTCCCCCCTCTTGTTGACTCGACAGAAATTCTATCAAGTACTTACATCCTAGAGTTTATAAAAGGAGTCAATGATGTGTTGATTCAATGGGGATATCATCTTCTTTTGATTAATGAAATGAATGATCGTGAACAAATTTTATCAGATAAATGTAGGCCACAGTATTATTCGTTTATTAAACAGAACCGGATAGATGGCCTTATTTTAGGGAGCGCTCCAATTGCATGCTCTTCCTTCATAGAGCTGCTCAATCTTAAATTACCGATGGTGTATATTGGAGAAAAACTTTTTCATAATGGACTAAATGTATACGCTCAATTTAAACAATACAATAAAGATGTATTAGACTATTTTTATAGTAAAGATCATAGGTATATAGCTGTTATTAGTTTAGAAGAAAGGTTAGATTCGGTCATTCGTGAGTTCAAGGAAGATAAACATAATGAAAAGCTAAAGGTTGAGCATTATTTTGACCCCGTCAACCTAGACACATACCTCGGTTTATTAACGAGAATTTTCACAAGTGAAGATAAACCTTCAGCATTATTGGTCCATGATCTATCAAAGGTCCAACAGACCATTAACTTTTTGAACAATATTAAATTGTCTGTTCCTGATGATGTATCAATCATGACGATTGAACATAAATATCAAGATGCTGAAAAATGCTTTCCTTCCGTAACAAGTGTTTATGTACCCGCTTATCAAATGGGTGTTGAGGCTGCTAATCTACTCTTTGAATATTTACAAAAGCCTCAAGACTATTCTAAGGAGATTATCGTTGATTCAAATATTATAGAACGGAAGTCTGTTAAAAGTATGACTAAATCGAGTAATACCTAATGAAGTCCACCGTTCTCTTACTAGATACTAAAATCATGAAAAGAAATTTCTCAAGGATGTGACGAAATGAAGATGGAGCAAAAAATGTCGTGTTGTGCAATAAAAAGAGGAACATCACTTGAACATAAAACCCAAGAAATTACAACTTCAACTGAAATTCAATTCAAGGACAAAATGGTGTATCTTCCTGGTGGAGAATTTTTAATGGGGACAAATGAAAAAGAAGGTTTTCCAACCGATGGTGAGGGCCCTGTTCGGAAAATAAAAGTAGATCCTTTTTTAATTGATCGGCATGCCGTAACAAATGCTGAATTTAAGGAATTTGTACAAGCTACTGGATATGTAACCGAATCAGAGAAATTCGGTTGGTCATTTGTATTTTACAGTTTCTTACCTCCACAGATTTTAAGTCAAGTAAAGAGAGTGACTTCGACCCCTTGGTGGTGTGGGGTCAATGGTGCTTTTTGGTACCAACCAGAAGGTCCAAATTCAACGATTGATGACCGCATGGATCATCCTGTTGTTCATGTAACCTGGAATGATGCCCAAGCCTTTTGTAAATGGGCTGGTAAGCGATTGCCAACAGAAGCTGAATGGGAATATGCTGCACGGGGAGGTCTTGAGCAAAAAAGATATCCATGGGGTGATGAATTAACTCCAAATAATGAACACTACTGTAATATTTGGCAAGGAAAGTTTCCAGAAAAAAATACCACTGAAGATGGTTTTAAAGGCACTGCTCCAGCAATGTCTTTCCCTGAAAACGGGTTTGGTCTTTATAACATGTCGGGAAATGTTTGGGAATGGTGTTCTGACTGGTTTAGCAGAAGTATTCACAGTCGAGGTGGACGTACAAATCCTAAAGGACCGGCAAAAGGTGAAACGAAGATAATGCGTGGCGGATCCTATTTATGTCATGTTTCTTATTGTAACCGTTACCGAGTTGCTGCTCGAACTTCAAATACACCCGATAGTTCATCGGGGCATCTTGGGTTTCGATGTGTGGCAGATGTTTTGTCTTAGTTTTATTTTCTCTTAGGCTAGTAATTTAATAAAAAATAAAAGAATCTTCAATCACTTATTCAAAGTAATTGAAGATTCTTTTTAATGCTTAACTACAAAAATCTCACGTGAGGTAACACATCACTTATTCCTTAATTAAAGATACATTCCCTCTTTTTATTTAGTTAAGATCTTTTCACTAGTTTTATTTATTCTTCCCCTATGAGCTTTGATTAGTGATGTTTTAAACTATTATAATTTAGCAGTGTAAGTGTGACAATAACGCCTAAATAGGAAAAAAGATGATGATACGAAAAACGTGTATCATCATCTTTAAGAAACTAACTATGCACTATATCTCTCTTGTTCAATTTGCTTTAATGATTTCCCTCTTGTCTCAGGTGCCATGACAAATCCGATAATAGCAGCTACTAATAAGAATCCAATCATAATTAATCCGGATATTTTAAAACCTAGTACCGTAATCATCGTTGGTACTATTAGTGAAATCAATCCGACCGCCACACGAGCAATACAAAATAGGAATCCCTGAGCTTTTGCACGATATTTTGTATGGAACAATTCACTTGCCCATAATCCATAGAACGCTTGGGCTCCAAACCCTGCTGCTATTCCCCATAGGATTACAAACAGGAACAACTCAGTAAGGCCCATTGATCCTAATGATAAGATCGCCCATGCTGCTATTCCCATAACAGCTCCTACTGTATATAGAATTTTCCTGCTTACTTTGTCACCTAACTTAATGAAAACAAAGTAGGTTGATGCGACTGTTAATATCCATAAGAATGCCTGTAATAAATTCGCCTGAGCTGAAGATAATCCGCCAACTCTTTCATATATATATGGCATGAAGTAGCCCATTACCCCTGCAACTAGATTCCAGAAAACATAGATTCCTAATAATAAAGTGATTGCTTGTCGATTTGCTTTTATTGTGAAAAGTTCCTTTATAGGATTTTCTGTTTTTTGACCAGTTGCTTTTAATTTTGCCTTTAATTTCTCTTCTTTCTTCTTTTCTTCTTCCCAGATTGTTGATTCATTTATTTGCTGTTGTAAAATCCACGTAATTAAAGCGATTACAAACAATTGAGCAAAAATAATTCTGCTCCCTAACAGACCAAGTGGTGCTAATGCAACGGAAAGTAGTAATGATACTGCTGGGCCAATTGACCAAGCTAATTGTCCATATCCTACTCGAGCAGCCCGCTCATTATCTGGTGCCTCTTCAGCAATATATGTCCATGCAGCTGGGATAGCAGCACCTACAGCAATACCCGTGATAATATAACCTATTAGTAACATTGGAAAGTTGAAAGAAAAAGTAATTAATAGAACACCAAGCATATAAACCAATAAATCATATTTATAGATTAATTTACGACCATATTTATCTACTAATATTCCCCCAATTAGTGCCCCAATCGCTGCTCCAAAACCATTTGCACTTAAAGCCCCCAGCAACCCTAACTTAAAGTCGTCTAGATTTAAATATTCCATCCAAAGTGTAAGACCACCAGCACCAGCAACAATTGAACCAGCTTCTAAATAGTTCGACATTGCTACTGTAATCGTAGACTTCATTCCCTTTTTTCCTGCCATATTCATACTCCTTTCATGCCATTAGGATCTAAGCTAAATAAAAAACATGTTTTAATTCTTTAGAAACCGGGCTTTTATCAGGGTTTGTTTCCATAAGCGGTTCCATATATGCCCACCATTTTTGACAAATATCTGTACTAGCCATATGATTCCATCTTTCCTCATCTTCAATTTCTAAATAAGCAAATAACTGACCTGACTCTTCATCTAGGAAAATAGAATAATTATGCACTCCATGTGCCTTGAGTTCTTTTTCCATCTCAGGCCATAACTCATCATGGCGACGTTTATACTCTTCATACTGATCCTTATAAACAAACATAATAGATGCTTTTCTAATCATGATAGTCCCTCCAAAGGATTGATTTAAAACGTTTTCTGTTTACGCTTTCTTTTTGATACTCTTACTATATAAAACTTCATTTCCTGTTGGTAGGAGACAAAACTAAGGTAGGGGGGTGAATATTACGATGTTTGAAAGGGGTTTCGAATTAATGTAAAAAACACTAAATCTAACATGAAATTTAGTGTTTTTTAGAATGATATTCACGATATTGGGAAGGAGTTTGACCATACCATTGTTTGAAAAGCCGACTAAAGTATTTTGTATCCTGATATCCTAACTGGGAAGAAATATCATAAATCTTTATGTCTGTCATTTCCAGAAGCTCCTTCGCTTTTTCTAACCGGCATTTCGTTATATAATCTAAAATTGTCTCACCCGTTTGTGCTTTAAAATAATTACTAAAATAGGTTGGGCTCATATAGATTTGTTCAGCAATTTCCTTTATTGTTATATGCTCCCCAAGGTTTTCTTGAATCCAATTTTTCGCACGTTGGATAGGATCTGAATCAAGTTTTCTACTGGTATCTACTCTCCCTTTTATCTCAAAGATCCACTTTTTAATACTCTCTTTAAGTTGATTGAAATTCCCTGCTTTTTTTGTAAGTTGGAAAGCATGAGATAATAGCTCTGAAATTTCACCAAAACCATCGATCACCATCCACTTATTAAAGATTTGAAGACATAAATAATGAATCGCATCCTCTATAACTTTCGGAGAACTTATGCTTTCTAACTCCTTAAACAGCTGATGGATAGCTTGGGCAGTTACAGCTTCACTTTTACCATCTAATGATGATAATATTTGTTGAACGTATTTATATAAAGTAGACGATACATTTTGGGGCTGGGTTTTAGCATTCAAACCATCAAGCAGATTTTGATGAAATATCTTATTTCCCCCTTGTATGATCCTGTACTGCAGCAAAGATAAAAGCTGATCCTTTATGTTAGGCATTAAACTTAGCTCTTGAAAGGATTCAGCTAATCCGATCGAAACTGTAAACGGCGTTGATTTCTGTACATCGGATTTGAATTGTTCAATTAATGGATCGACCTTTCCTTTTCTTGTATCATCATAATGAAATAATACCCAGTATTGAAGTTTTCCACTTCTCCACCACCAGTAATCCATATCTTCTACAGCTATTTGAACTCTTTGTTTGAGCATCTCTTCGAATTTCAAATCCCAGTTTTGTGTAGAATCTACGTTTTTTATTAATGAATCGTCCTGGTCAACACTGATATATATTAATTGATAATCCCCTTCTGGAAATTCCTTTGTCCAATCTAATACCGATAAATCTAAATCGGCATTCCAAGTGATTTCACTTAATAACTGTATTTGCTTCGTATAAGTTAGTTGTGTTGCCCTCCCTTGAATATCACTCCACTCTTGTTGTTCTCTTTGTTTGACATATATTTTTGCTTTTACTTCTTCTAATTGCTCAGCAAATTGATGTTTATCTACCGGTTTTAAAATATAATTTACTGCCCCTTCACGCATAGCAGTTTGAAGGTAAGTAAAGTCATCATAGCCACTAATAATCAGTGAAGTAAATGAATGTATTTTTTTCAATTCATTAATTAAGGTGAGTCCATCCATTTCAGGCATTTGAACATCTGTTATAAGTAAATCAAAAGAAATAGATTGCCTTTTAATTTCTTCATATGCTTCTTTACCATCTGAAAAGACTTTAATAATTTCCCAGTCTTCCCCGCAGGATTGAACGAGTCTTTCTAATCTGCGTCTGATTCTACTTTCGTCATCTACGATGATTGTTTTTATCACGGTCATGATCGATCACCATTTTCTCTTGCGTTTTTATCATCTGTGGAATTTTTATCGTTACCACTGTTCCCTCATCTATCTTGCTTTCAATCGTGATTCCATACTCTGATCCATACATCATAACAATTCGTGCATGGACATTTGTAATCCCAAAGCCTGAATCCCTTTTAATAATAGGGTTTTTGTCTAATAGCTGATTCAATTCTTTAAGCTTTTCAGCATTAATCCCCGGGCCATTATCTCTAATAACAAATAATATTGAATGATCAGTCTCATGGATTACGTCTATTTCAATATGAAGGGATTTTCTCTTTTGCATCCCATATTTAATCGAATTTTCAATGATTGGTTGTAAAATAAATTTTGGAGTCAAGTAATCCTCTTCATATTTGTTCTGATCAATATGAAAAGAGATTCTCTCTTCAAAGCGAAATTTCTGTATAGTTAAATAATCTTCTATATGAAGAATTTCCTTTGAAATTGGGACAATTCTATCTTTATTACTAAGTGAATATCTAAGCATTCTTCCTAAAATCGCTACCATATCCACTACTAATTCAGACTCACCGTCTTCAATAGCAGCACCAATTGTTTCTAACGTGTTATACATAAAATGAGGGTTTATTTGCGACTGCAACGCATATAGTTCTGCGTCTTTTTGACGTAACTCGATGTGATAATTCTTCTTTATTAATTCCCTTATTCTGCTGATCATTGATTGAAAGCTAGTTGCTAAAACTCCTACTTCGTCCTTTGAATGAATTGGGATTTTTACATCAAGGTTACCGCTTTCAACATCCTTCATGATTTTTCCTAGAATATTGATTGGTTTTGTTACACTCCAAGCGACACTAATTGAGATGAAAGTTGTAATGATCACAAGAATAACAAAAATAATCATTGCAGCAGTTTTAACAACATCTGTCCTCTCTGTTAAATAATTAATTGGTATACTGTGAACAAGAATCCATTCCTGTTTCTCAGACTGATTGATACTAATTAATGTTCTATCTTGTTCATCATTTGTACGAAAGCTTCCATTGTGAAGAGGATAATGATGAACTTCTTCAAAATATGAACCAATCTTGGTATGATCTTGATGGTAAATAATTTGGCCTTGACTGTCCATTAGCCACATCGTTGCTTTTTCTTCTTCATCTAAATCTTCAAGTATTTCTTCTATAAAAGTTAATTTGACCGCTAAAAATAATGTTCCAAGATTTTTTCGATTATCGAGGTCCACAATATCCTTTACAAGGAGCATATATGGAGGGTTTCCCTCGAAGGATAAATTAACTTGACTTGGCAGGAGTACTTTTGTATCTCCTCCTAAATCATGCGCCTCTCCATATGGAAATGTATGGTCACTAAAATCAAAGCCTTCATAAGATACACGAGTACTAATAAATGATCTATTTTTTGAAAGCAAAAAAGCCCCTAAGATATTATCATTATTACTCCCTAAATAAGTCCTAGAGAGAAAGCTCTCTATTGTAAATTGGTCTTCCAGCAAAGAAGAACGCTCATCATAAGGGTTTGTCCTTAAGATCGCCATAACATCACTTGAATTGTAAATAAGATTGGGTAAATTCCCCAGCTCATTAATTTCATTTTCAATATTTTTATTTGCCTGATTTAAAAGCCTTGGTACGTACTCTCCCACTTCCTCCTCTATTGCTTTTGTATTTTGATAATAGGTGATATACCCTAATATAGCCATCGGAATAACGGTTAGAAGAATATACGTAATGATTAATTTTGTCTTAAGGCGGAAGTGCTTTAGATGCACCGCTTCCTTTATTCTAGAAATCATACTGATCAATATTCTCCTTTGTAAAATCAATTGGTTGCCCCATGATGACAGTATCTTCTTTCACACGAATATTTCCGATATTTGAAATATATTGATTATCCTGAATCTCCTGACCATCTAAAATTTCTTTTGCCACACTAACTGTTAAATAGCCAAGCTTTTTCGGACTCCACAAGGTCACAACCTGTGCAGACCCATTCTTTATATATTCTCTCATCAAATTAGGTGTTGATAAGCCCACAATGGTCATTTCACCTGCTTTGTTAACATCCCGGACAGCTTGAGATGCCGCAGGCGGACCTACAGATGAACTTCCTATAATCCCCTTCAAATCAGAGTATTTTTTAAGTAACTCTTTGGCGGCTTTATAAGCTTGTTTCGGGTCATCATTTGACTCAACGATTTCCACAAGTTTCATACTAGGGTAATTCTCCTTTTGATGAAGCTTCATCCACTCGATCCATTCATTTAAGTTAGCTGCATCACTTGCACCTGTAATAATGGCATAACTCCCTTGCTCATTTACCCGGGATGAAAGGGTATCCATAATATGACGCCCTAAAACCTCAGGATCAACCATATTGATAAACATTTCTCTATATTGTTCATTCGTATCTGAATCCCATGTAATCACTCGGATTCCCTGCTGCTTGGCTTTCGTTAAGACTTGCCCAAGCTTTTCGGGGTCATTTGCTGAAACAGCTATTAAGTCTACACCTTGTTCAATATATCCATTAATAATAGCCTCTTGCTGCTCCCAATCAGCTATCAATGAACCTGAATAAAAAACCTCCACATCTAAATCGTTTCCAGCCTCCATTGCCCCCTCTTCTACTGCGTTAAAATAAGGGATCCCAGTAACTTTTGGTACAATAGCAATTGTGTAATTTGGATTGTTTTGAACAGGCTGTTCCTGTTTTTTGTTCTTCTCTCCGTTGTATATGATCTCATATTTTGATGAATCAAAATTGGTATTGTACCCGCTTACAATTAGAAGTAAGAATAGGATGGGAAAAATTCGAAATCGCATGGAATTCTCACCTCATTGTTTACTATATATATTTAAATAGAAGTTCAAATTTTATTATATCAGTAACTATAGAATAGTTTATTATAAATTAAGTAAATAAGAGAATATTATGTTTTGAATACCTTTAAATAATCATGAAGTATATGAATTAATCCTTAGAGGTGTCTATACAAAAAGTGAAGGCCCCAGAAAGTCATTATTCACTAATTTTACAATCATACCTAGATTTTATTTTGTTAACAAAGTTGATCCGGCCATTTTATTTTCATCTTACATTTCAGTTTATAAATTGTGGCCCTTTCGATTACTTGTTATAATTTAAGTTAATATCGTTATCTACAAATCTCAAAAATGTAATCGATTTCAATGCTTTAACTACTCTTTGGGAGGGTGAATCTATGCAATATATCTCTGGATTTAATATTTTAAGAATTTCCGAATGGATATTAAAACTGCTTTATTTAAACATTTTGTTTATTGCATTTTCTTTTTTAGGAATACTTATTTTGGGAATCTTCCCTGCAATAGCAGCTATGCTATTTGTCATAAGAAAATGGCTAATGGGTGATACCGAAATTCCTATGTTTAAAACATTTTGGCAATCTTACAAGAAGGACTTTCTTCGTAGTAATTTGCTTGGTTTTATTATGACCTTCTTCGGATTAACAATCTTTCTATATTACATCCTTCTTAATCAACAAAGCGAATCTATACTTTGGCTGCGCTACCCGCTTTTAATGATTTCTTTTATGTACATAGTATTTCTTTTTTATGTTTTTCCCGTATTTGTTCATTATGATCTGAAAATAGTTCGTGTTCTAAAAACAACTCTATTTATTATGAGTGTTTCTCCGCTTTCAACAATCATGATGATTGCAGGATGTATGATCATCTACTTTGCAATATCCTATTATCCTGGTTTGGCCCCTCTTTTTGGCGGAAGCTTGACGGGTTTTATGATCATGTGGTCCTCTTATCATGCATTTTCAAATTTGAAACAACGTGAAAAGGAGGCAACTTCTCAAAATTCATAAGCTTTATGGCCGAATTGGCTATTCACATGGCTGAATCGGTTTCGAAAATTCTGCTTACCTTCATTTATAATATTCATAAGTTATAGACAAAGGGGGCTGCACCATGAAAATAATTATGATCTCACTTGATTCACTTCGTGCAAAGAGATTAGGTAGCTACGGTTATCATAAGCCAACAAGTCCATATATAGATAAAATCGCAACAGAAGGCGTATTATTTGAAAATGCCTTTGCTTCTGATATCCCGACTGAAGTTGCTCACACTTCTATTTTCACAGGAAAAATCGGACTTCGTACTGGTATTGTTTCACATGGGTCTGAGCTAACAAATCTTCCAAAGACGATAAATTGGCTTCCAACAATGCTTAGGAAAGCGGGTTTTACGACGGGAGCAGTAGATAATCTTTATCAATTAAAAGAGTGGTTCGCAAGAGGCTTCCGATATTATACAAATAGTGTAGGAAAAAACCGCTGGATTGATGGACAGACGATTAATGAGTTGACGATGCCTTGGCTTAAGGAACACAAGGATGAAGACTTTTTTCTATTTCTTCACTATTGGGATCCTCATACTCCATATTTACCACCTGAAGAGTACATCCCCCTTTTTTATGATAAAGATAAAGACCCTTATGATATACACAACAATAGTATGAATCCTGCTTATAACCATATGGCTTATCCATTTTTTAAGCACCACCATTTTGATTTGTTAGGTCCTGTTACGGATGCTGAATATGTCAATGCCTTATATGATGCTGAAATCCTCTATTTAGATAACAAACTTAAAGAACTTGATCATTATTTAGAAGAGTTGGGTATTAAAGATGACACCCTTCTTGTCTTATTTGGAGACCATGGAGAGAGTTTAACAGAGCATGATATATACTGGGATCACTGCGGACTATATGATACAACTGTTCAAGTGCCAGTCATCATGAGATGGCCCGGACATATCCCGCAGGGCAGAAGAGTTGAAGGACTTATCCAACAAGTGGATCTTTTCCCAACAATTTTGGAAGCGGTTTCTGATAACCTCCATTTGGACTTAGAGCCTATAAGCGTTCCGAATGATCTTGATGGCCGAAGCTTATGGCCTTCTATTTTAGGCCATGAGGAAGGCACTCACTCTAAAGTTTATCTAAGTGAATGTGCTTGGCAAGCAGCGAGGGGTATACGTACAAAAAAATTCAAGTATATCCATACCTATGATAGCGGTCCTTTCACACGGCCTCAAAGAGAGTTATATGATCTATCTTCTGACCCTGAGGAAACGATAAATCTAGCAGAAACACTTACAGATTTAGCAGAAGAGTTTGAGACGGACTTGAATCATTGGGTAAACAGTGTTTTACAAGGTAAAGAAGATCCGATGATGATTCAATTAGAAAAGGAAGGACTTCCATTTCGAAAGAGAATTGAAAAAATCCTTTCGGAATCAAATCTTTCATGGGATGCTTGGAAAAAAAATCCATCCCGTGATAGATTAGAACTTACGACTCGTTCATAGTTGATAAACCAGATGTCCTATAATTAGGGCGTCTTTTGTTATCTATTAGAAGTTGTACACTCAAATATCAAGTAAAAAGAACAGGATCATATTGACCCTGTTCTTTAGGTATTTCTAAGCATCCTGTTTTTCTTTGGCCTGGATAGCTCGTGCATTAGTGATCGAACCAAGATATAGTTTTTCATACGCTTCTTGAGATGTCTTGATTGGTCCTCCACCTTGACCATGATAATTTATGTTTCTAACCATTGGATTGATTCGTCCTGTTTGATCTTCTCTTTTCGCGATATGATCTGCCATTTTCTTTTGAAGCATCGCTACAATCTCCGGTTTTTCTTGAGCAACATTATTATTCTCTTCCGGATCATCTATTAGATTATAAAGTTCGATCTCTGGTTTAAAATGAAAATCCGGTTCAAGAGCCTGTATTAACTTCCACTCAGGCGTTCTCCACCCATGCTTCCGCATCCAAGTACATTCCGTAATATAGAACTCAGTTACTTTAGGAATCTCTTCTCCCTTTATTACCTTAACAAGATTACGTCCATTAAACTCAATATTTGTTTCAACCCCAGCTAATTCAAGGATTGTCGGCATAATGTCCTGAATTAGACTTACATCTGAATACCGTTTCCCTTGAGGTAATTTTCCAGGAAACTTCAAAATTAATGGAACTATTAAACAATTATCATACATTCCATGGTGATCAAAATAACAATCATGCTCATAAAGTGTCTCACCATGATCAGATGTAATGACGATCAAAGTTTCCTCTTCAATTCCAAGAGCTTCTACGGTTGCAAAGATATTCTGGATACAAGTATCCATGTACGCAATAGCTCCTTCATATTGAGCTGAAACATATTTCTCATCCGTTACACCCTCTGGAATCCAAGATTTGAAAAAGTCAGCATGCGGTTTAAAATTATAAACAGGATCCATTGATTTATTTTCAGGGTCTTTTTCATTTCCATCATAAAAAATTCGTTCAAAAGGTCGTGGAGGAAGATATGGTGAATGTGGATCCATATGACGAAGAAATAAGAAAAAAGGCTCTTCCTTTCCAGCTAGTCGTTTTAATTCTGGAATAGTAACTTCATTTAAATTCTCTGCTTTAGGGCATCTTCCTGTTTCATCAGGAACCCATGCCTCATAATCCAAGTAGCGATCAAATCCTCTGGAAGAAGGATTTCCGGCAAATCCAACACATGTTGTATTGTAACCATTATCACCTAAAACTTCGGCTAAAGTTTGGACATGATCTCCTAGAGGACCTTCGTGTCGTAACGCGACTACATCAGTTCCAAAACAATCCATTCCTGTCAGCATAGAGGCATAAGCAGGAGTAGTTGGAATACTTGGGCTAAAGTGCTTCTCAAATAGAACTCCTTCCCTTGCAATCTTATCCATATGCGGAGTTGTTAACCTGTGGTATCCGTAACTACTCATATAATCTCGTCTTAAACTATCTATACCGAATACAATAACATTTGGTTTTTTCATCATTAATTTTCCCTCCTAGCTTAGATTTACTATATATCGAAACTTCCTATTGAAATCTAATGAATAGCTTCATCCCTTATAAACGAGTCCCGAAATTTCCCCGGTGAGCAGCCAACCTGCCGATTAAATAAACGAGTGAAAAATGCAGGGTCATCATACCCGACTTCCATTGCAATTGAAATTATCTTTTCATTTGATTCAGTAAGAAGGCATTTTGCTCTTTCAATTCGAATTTGGTGGACAGCCTCAATGACTGTTTTACCAGTCTCCTCTTTAAATACTCTGTTAAGATGTCTGGAACTTATATTGAATAAATCAGATAAAATAGCAAGAGAAACCTTTTGATCATAATGTCTTTCCAAATAACCGCAGATTCTTTGAACAAGCATCTTTCTTTCCTGAATACGCATAACGGAATGATTTGTTGATGTATTCTGCTGCTCTCCATAAATTCTAGATAACTGAATGAGCAATTGGATTAGTTGTAGTCGGATAAGCGTTGGGTAGCCGGTCCTCTTTTCCTCAAAGTCATTTGATATGCCATCTAATAGAGAAAGAACACGTACCGTGTCATTCCCCTTTAAATGTAAAGAATGATGGAAACGCTCACGTTTATCTAAAAATGGATGTATATAGTAATAGTCCATTGACTCAGATATTCCTAAATTACGCAACCAAACTTTGTTAATAAAAGACGGCATAAAGAGACAGTTTATTATCTCTAGCCTTTTTCCTGGCTCAATAAAATAAGTATGTACTTCGCCAGGATTAATAATAAACACATTTCCGGAAGAAACATCGTAATGTTCTCCTTCAAAAATATGCTTTGCCTCGCCATCAACTACATAAACCAGCTCTACAAAATCATGACCATGGACAGGCGGCATATTAAGGTTAGTATGAACATAGCGATGAATACAAAAGGGAAATTCTTTTACCTTCATATACTGGCTACTATTGTATCTCAATACGATTCCGCCCCTCTTTCCATCCAATATTCTCAGTGAATTCTTACAGGCTATCAGCTATCGACATCTTACAATTTAAAGCTATTCTGTTGGGTATGCCATTGTCGTAAACAACGCTAACGCTTCCTGAGAAGTGTCCAGCCTGCTATGCTGGACAACGATAGGAACATTGCTATCTACTTTTATTGCATACGGTACATTTCTTGGTACTTGGTTTCCTTTTTGATCTTCAATTTTATCTAGACGTATATGATGTGTTCTCTTTGCTCCACATTCTGTGTTAAAGCTTTCCATTGGATCTCGATCCTCAAAATAAAAGGTTAACTGAATTGATGCATGTTCTTCTGTTAAATTTAAAACACATACTGCTTCATGGCTAACCTGTTCACCTATACTTTTGGGCTGCAAAAAACCATCCGGGATAATCCAGCTTTTCTTTCCGATCATTGCAGCATTTCCTTTTTAACTTGAGGAACCTCAATAACGGCACCATCCTCCATCTGAGAGCGGATTGCAGCTTCAATAACCTCTTGACCTGCTAATGCATGTGCACCGGAAGCCTCGATTTGATCAGGTGTTACCCCTTCTTTCACTTGTTTAACAAAGTGGTCAAGTCTATTTTTAAATGTCTCTTGGAAACTACTAACACCTGTCATAATTGAATTACGAAGCACCAACAACTCATCACTTTCATGTGGGTAAAAAGTGAAGTTTTCATAAACATTATCGATCACAAACCTGCCTTTATTGCCTGCTACTTCACAATATTCAATCGGATGGCGCCCAGCAGAATCATAGCTTCCTGTTAAATGGCCTACAGCGCCAGATGCAAACTGAAGATTGATAGAAGCAGTGGACCAAATATTCCGTCCAGGTGCTTTTGTCATAAAGGACTGAACTCTTTTAATATCACCTGCAAAATAACGTAATACATCGACTGAATGCGGATGCAGGGCACGAAGATGGAACCACGGACTTGTTTCATTCGGATTTTGAATCGTTAGTTTCATATTTAAATATAGTAGTGACCCTAGCTCACCACTTTCTATTAACTCTTTTCCTTTATAAGCAGCAGGAACAAAACGATGGTTTAAATTGCTAGCTAATCGGACATTTTTCTCTGCTGCTAAACGGACCATTTCTCTTGCTTCTTCAATATTATTCGAAATCGGCTTTTCTACTAAAACATCCTTTCCCGCTTCGATCGCGATAATAGCAGATTCATAATGGTCTCCTCCATTTTCTTCTCCCGCTGTTGCAATGCTGACAATATCAATCTCATCTTGCCTTAACATTTCTTTCATGTCCGTATAGACCTTACATCCGTATAAATCCCCCATCGCTTTTGCTCGTTCTTCAATAAGATCGCATGCAGCAACAAGCTCAACATCCGGGTTTTGACTATAGTAGCGACAGTGAATTTTCCCAATATTTCCAACCCCAACGACAGCAACTTTTAACATGTTACATTCTCCTTTCTTTCCTTAGCTTCCTGGAATAAACGGCTTAAATATCCATGACTTTCTGCTGCAATTGCAACAACCTTTGGTAATTCATAATTTTTTGCACCGATGATCTCTAAAACAGTAGCACCTTCATATCCAACTTCCACCATTTTATTTACTACTTCTTTTAAAGGAACAGTCCCTCTACCTGCAATTTGATATTCTGGTGCCGCAATCGTCAACTGTTCAATAAAAGTATCCCGAATATGACTATGAATAATATGATCTTTAAGGGCTTCAAAAGCAGCTACCGGATCATCACCAACACGTCCGACGTGCGTTGCATCAAAATTCAATCCAAGAGCCGGATGTTTCACTTCATTCATAAGACGAAGAGCTGTTTTTGTATTATAAATGCTTTGGCCATAATGTAATTTAAGGGCAAATTTTATCCCTGCGTCACCTGCTGCTTGAGCTAATTCCTCTATTGCTAGAATAGAAGCTTCCGTTTTCTCTTCATTATCAGACTCACCGGCACTTCCTACCGTGACAATAGGAATGCCTAATTTTGCCGCTCTCTCAAACACTCTTTTAGTCCGTTCCATATTTTCCGGTACTAATATATTTGTAGCAGCTTCAATACAATACATGTCTAGATCGGCCTCTTCAATCACCTTCCTTATTTCAGATAAATCTTCATCACTTGCTGTATCACTTAAGTGCTCTGCCATCCCAACTATAGAAGCTAATTCGATTCCTTTGTATCCGCTAAATTTGATATACTTGACAGCTGTTTTTAAATCATATCCGCCAAATAGTACTGAATTAACGCCAAGTTTCATTCTTATCTCCCCTTTATCTGATTGTTATCCCTAAAACTGAATCCGTTTACATTTTTAGAATCCTTTGCAGGCTTCCCACCCCTATATCTACATAGTAAACTGAAAAGATTCTCGGCTCATTGTTTATGTGGCCTTCGCGATGGTCTATTAAGCCATTTATTAATTGATGTTTATCCTTTCACTGCTCCAGCTGTCATTCCAGCCACAATTTTCTTATTAAAGAATATGAACAGAATCAGTGGCGGAATTGAGATTAATAGAACATCTGCAAATAATAAATGCCAGGAAGTACCGTACATACCTAGGAAATTATAAAGTGTTAACTGGACGGTTGCATTTTCTGCACCCGGAAAAAAATAAAGCATGTTTTCAAAATCGTTATAAATTTGGATGGACGATAAAACAATAATTGTTGAAGTTACTGGCTTTAATAACGGAAAAATAATTTGGAAGAACAACCTAAAACTACTGCATCCATCTATTAAAGCAGCCTCATCAAGTTCACGAGGAATGGTTGCCATAAATGCTTTGTATAGTAAGCATGCAAACGAGAAATGCAAAGCGGATTCAAGTAAAATAATTCCCGGAAAGGTTTTAAACAATCCAATTGACTGGAGAACCCATATTGTTGGTACAATAGCAGGCGGTATCATTAATCCCATTAGAATGAGATAATTTGCCTTCTCAGTTAATTTACTAGAACGGCGCTGTAAAACAAAAGCAGCCATTGAGCACACAAGAATTAAAATCGCTAACGAACAAATCGTGATAAATGCACTATTAAAGAAGGCTCGAATAACTACACCATCATTTACAGTAAGAACCTCTTTATAGTTTTCAATAAAGTGAAACGTACTTGGCCAAGATAAATTCATCGCAGCAGCTTCTGTGCTGTTTTTAAGTGAATTAATGATAACAAAGTAAAAAGGGATTCCGAATATAACGAGTGACACCAAAACGGCAAAGGTTTCAATTGATAATAGTTTTAGATTCTTCATTCCGCCTATTCTCTTTGCTTTTGCTTGAGTTTGATAGTTATTTTGAATAACTACATTGCTATCTTCATGCTTGATACTCATATATCCACCTCTTTACGATTAAGCAGTTTAAATATTGGAAAAGCAATTAAGCCAACAAACAGGAATAAAAGCACATTACCCGCTGTTGCAAGTCCATAAAATCCACCAGCATATTGTTTATAAACAATTGATGCGAGTAAATCTGTTGTGAACCCTGGTCCACCACCCGTCATTGCCCAAACGAGATCAAAAGTACGTAATCCGCCGATTAATGCAAGAATGATAACCGTATTCATAGCAGGTCTTGACAATGGAAGGGTTAAATGGATAAATTCTTGGAAGGAAGATCCTCCATCAATTTTTAGTGCTTCATAATAATGTTTTGGTATAGCCATAATCCCTGCAATGAAAATAACCGTTGCAATTCCGACACCTTTCCATACGTCAACCATAGCAACTGAAAGAAGTGCGATTTTCGTATCACCCAACCAGTCAATTCCCGGAATGTTTAATAAACCTAACCCTTTATTAATGAGACCTAGAGTAGGATGCATCATAGCTTTAAACACAACTCCAACTGCAATGGTACTTAACAGAACTGGGAAAAAAACGACAGATCTTAGATATCCTTTGTTGCGAATTTTGGAGCAGAGAAAAATAGCGAGCAAGAGCCCGATAACTACTTTTAAACCCATTGTTGTAAAAGCAAAAATAAGCGTATTTTTAAACCCAATCCGCAGGGAGGGCTCTGAGAAGAAGTTAATATAGTTTTCAAAACCGATAAACTCCCAATCAAAAAGTGTCCACCTTGTTAAGCTAAAGAATATGGACATAAAAGTTGGCGCTAAAAAAAATACAGTGTAAATAATAGCTGCAGGTATGAGAAAGGCGTAAGAGTACATGTGTTTTGAAACATTATTCAATATGATCCCTCCTAATTCCTTAAAGAATTGAAGAGGCTAAAAAACTTAAGTAACAGACATTTTTGTGTCAGCCTCTCCTTCATTTTTTATCTAATAAGTAATTACCAGCCTTCTAGTCCAAGCTGTTGTGCTTGCTTCTCAACATCTTTGTCATACATCTCTGCACCTTCTTTAGCAGGTGTAATGCTGCCGCCAACTTGTTGAGTAATTTGCGGTAAGTTAGCACCTTTAATCGGAGAAACGAATTCAAGCGCAGGGGCTACTTTCCCTTCTTCAAAATATGGCATCATTTCCTTTACAGCTGCATATGCGTCATCTGGAATAGCTGCACCTTCAATAACAAATGGTCCAATGTTCTTCGCTTTAGATGCATAAATTTCAAGACCCTCTGGAGAAATAAAGAATTCTAACCATTTCTTCGCAGCCTCTAGATGTTCTGTTTTATTATTAATAAGGACAGCACTAGGCATCCATGTTGTAAACCCATTTACATCCGGATGATCACTTGGTTGTGGAAAAACACCAATATCATTCACTTTATCCGGATAGTTTTCTGCAATAATTGGAAGTGCTTGTGTTAACATTGGGTAATGAGCGCCTTTTCCCTCTGCAAGCATTTGAATACCTTGGTCATAGGTTGTTGCATTAAAGTCTTCATTTAAATAACCCTTTTCCCCAACTTCTTGCAGTTTTTCAAATCCTTGTAGAGCAGCTTGGGATGTTGCATATTTTGCTTTACCAGCAGTGTAGTCCTTTGCGAAATTTGGTTCTTGAGCCTGCACATTATAGTAATCAGCAAGCAAAATCAGCTGTGATGTCCAACTAGTCGCATAAGACCCAATGACGGCAGTTTTACCAGATTCTTTAATCTTTTCATTATTGGCCATTAACTCATCCCAAGTCTTCGGAACTGAAAGTCCTAGCTCTTCATATATTTTTTTGTTATAAAGCCATGCACCTACTTGACTAGAAGAAGAAGGAATACCAAAAACCTTTCCATTTTCACTTACTACTTCTTTATAGGAATCCATTACTTTGTCCATAAATGGTTCATTCGTTAAATCAACGAAATGCTGTTCTGGATTAAGTGTTTTTAACAATGAACCTGAGTTGAAAATGGTTAAATCGGCCATATCTCCAGTTGCTAGACGTGTTTTCATAATATTTTCTCCTTCTGGTCCACCTGGGTGTAATTCAACTTTAGTTTTAATATTTAGCTCTTCTTCAATGGCTTTCACTACTGCTTGGAAACCAGGAGTATTGGCTGTTTCTCCCATCAACATTGTAAGTTCAATTGTCCCTTCAGAGTTAGAACTGCCGCTTGATCCACTCGTCTCTTCATTTCCACCGCTACAACCTGCAAGGATTGTTGAGAGTAACACACCAGTTGTGATAAATTTAGCTAGTTTTGATTTTATTTTCAGCATCGATATTCCCCCTTGATTCCAAAAGTTTTCGCGTCTAACGAATAGTGTAGAAAATTGTTGATACTTGTTGAAACCGCTTACATTTAGTTCGTAATTGAATTATTTTCTTTTTATTCCCCCTGAATGTTCGATTAATCATCAGTACTTAAAGTCGTTATTCAACACCTCCTTTAAGCATTACTCAATTGACTTAGTATTCAGAAAATAGCAGATGTTTTTACTATGTGAAAAATGAATTTATATGAGGTTCATCCTGATAGATCATGTTTTTTGTTCTCTAACTAGATGATTAATTGAAAGTATTATTGTATAACTTCTTTTTTAACTTGAGGTACTTCTATAACAGTTCCATCCTCCAAATGCGATCGTATCGCTGCTTCAATTACTTCCTGACATGCAAGAGCATCATATCCAGAAGCATCAATTTTATCTGGGGCAACTCCTTGCTTTACTTGATTAATAAAATGATCCAGTCTATTTTTGAATGTTTCATTAAAGCTTCCAACACCTGTCATAATAGAATTCTGCAGTACTAGTTGCTCATCTCTTCCATGAGGATAAAAGGTTAATTTTTCATACACATTATCTATAGTAAATCTGCCCTTATCTCCTGCAACCTCACAATACTCTATCGGATGTCGCATAGACATGTCATAACTTCCTGTCAAATGTCCAACTGCTCCAGACACAAATTCAAGATTAATAGAAGCTGTTGACCAACTCGTCCGTCCCGGTGCCTGTGTTAAAAATGCCTGTACCCGTTTAATCTCCCCTCCAAAATAACGTATAACATCTATAGAATGAGGATGTAACGCTCGGAGATGGAACCATGGAGTCATATCCTTTTGGTTTTTAATAGTAAGCTTCATATTAATAAATAATAGAGTTCCTAACTTACCGCTATCAACTAACTCTTTGCCTTTATGTGCAGCCGGAACAAAATGATGATTGAGATTACATGCCAACCGAACATTCTTTTCAGCAGCCAAATGGACCATTTCTCTAGCTTCTTCAATATTATTAGAGATAGGTTTTTCAACGAGGACATCCTTCCCTGCTTCAATTGCCAAAATAGTTGGTGTGAAATGATGTCCTCCATTTTCTGTACCTGCTGTAGCAACACTTACAATATCAATTTCTTCATTACTTAGCATGGTCTTCATGTCCGTATAGAACCTAATTCCATACTGATCCGCAATTGCTTTTGCTCTTTCTTCAATCAAATCACATACACAAACAAGTTTAGTATCCGGATTTACCATATAGTTTTGACAATGAATTCTACCAATGTTATTAACCCCAACAACAGCAACTTTAAGCATTTTTTGCCCCCTTTTTCGTAAAATAATGGATTCCTACCCTATAAGGATGATTGTCTTTTCTTAAGTATGTTCTTTAAAGACATTTAAAGCCTTTCTTGTCTTTATATTAATACATATATTTTGGGACATCATGGTCTATCTGGCCTTCTTTTTGTTCTAAACGAAACTTTCAAAGTAGGTTACTAAATAAAATCCCTCACTCTTATTAATAGAAAAACCTAAACCTTAATATTTAAGGCTTAGGCTTTTCATGACCTTATCTCTTTGAAAGTACTTCTTCCTCATACTTCTTCACATCTTCCAACCAAGTTTCCTTTATGGGAACTCCCATTTGGTCACAATAGTAATCCCAAATGGCACCGAATGGATATGTTTTAAATTCTTCCATTAATGCTAATCTTTCTGTGAAGTTTCCTTCTTCTTGAAGTTGTTTAAGGTGAGCGTTTGGTACAAGCATTGCATATAATAATGATTTAATCATATTACGTGTTCCGATTGTCCATGCTGCAACACGGTTAATGCTTGCATCAAAGAAATCCAGACCAATCATGACTTTATCTAAAGCGTCGTTACGCACAATTTCAAGGGCGATTTCTTTTAGTTCATCATCAAGTGTGACAACGTGGTCACTGTCCCAACGAACTGGTCTTGATACGTGTAACGCAAGTTTATCGCTATAAAGGAGCATAGATGAAATTTTATTTGATACAGTTTCTGTTGGATGGTAGTGACCAGTATCTAGTAAACATAGTTTATTATTTTTTAGTGCATAACCCATATAAAATTCATGGGATCCAACTACATATGCCTCAGACCCAATTCCAAATAATTTGCTTTCTACGGCATCGATATTGTATTGCTCATCAATTTGCTCTTCGAATATTTTATCCAATGATTCTTTTAAACGTACTCTTGGGGTCATGCGATCACTTGGAACATCTTTGTAGCCATCTGGAATCCAGATATTCGTTAATGCTGGAGTTCCTAATTCTTTTCCGAAGTACTCGGCAATTTTACGGCTGGCAATACAGTGATTAATCCAAAATTCGCGGATTTCTTGATCTGGATGTGCTAATGTTAAACCATCAGCAGACTTTTCATGTGAAAACAATGTTGGGTTAAAATCAAGTCCTAAGCCGTTTTCTTTTGCCCAATTTACCCAGTTTTCAAAATGCTTTGGTTCTAATTGGTCACGTTCAACGACTTCACCATTTGTTTCTGCATAAATAGCATGCAGGTTGACACGGTGTTTCCCTGGAATTAATGATAATGCTTTTTCTAAATCGTTTCTTAGTTCTTCAGGAGTTCTGGATTTACCTGGGTAATTTCCTGTTACATCAATTCCTCCAGATAATTCACCTTTATTTACTTCAAAGCCGCCAATATCATCACCTTGCCAACAATGAATTGAAATTGGTACTTGTTTTAATTGCTCTAGCACTTGATCAACATTGATTCCCCATTTTTCATATTCCTTTTTGGCTAATTCAAAGTTTTCTTTTACTGACATCTTCATCATCCTCTCACGTATTGTTGTTTAAATGTTTTCACTTCAAAAGAGTCTTTAATTGTTGATCTTGCTTCTTGAATCGTGTTGATTTCGCCAAGAGCCATAAATTGGGCTACAATATTTCCAATAGCTGTTGCTTCTACTGGTCCTGCACAAACCTCTTTGTTTGTCACATTGGCAATCATTTGGTTTAGCATTTCGTTTTGACATCCACCGCCGATGACATTTACTTTCGGAAAGTTTTTCTCAAAAATTTCCTCAATTTCTCTAATCGCCTGTTTATAACTTTCTGCTAAACTATCATACACACATTTTGCGATTTGACCTGGTGTTTGCGGAATTGGCTGATTTGTTTGCTGACAGTATGCTTGAATTTCTTTCACCATATTGTCAGGCTTTAAGAAACGATTGTCATCAACATTAACGATTGACTCGAATTGTTGTTCTTTTTCAGCCAGTTTTACTAATTCAGCAAAAGAGTATTTGTCATCATAATTTCGCTTTACTTCTTGAATCATCCAAAGTCCCATGATATTTTTCAGAAAACGATAGCGATAATCGATGCCGCCTTCATTTGTGAAGTTGTATTCAAGCGCTTGCGGAACACAAATTGGGAAACGATTTTCGACTCCGATTAATGACCATGTACCAGAGCTAATATAAATCGTATCGTCTACCTCAGGTACTGAAATAACAGCTGATCCTGTATCATGTGTTGCTGGCAAAACCACCTTCATATCAAAGCCAAATTCCTCAACAAGCTCTTTTGATAATGTGCCTAACACTGTTTTTGGCGGTAAAATCTCATGAAACATTTCTTTATTAATCCCTAATTTGTCGAGCAGTTCATGATCCCATTTTTTTGTAAAAGCATTTACAAGCTGTGTTGATGTTGCATTTGTGTACTCATTCGCTTTTTTCCCTGTTAATAGAAAATTGAAATACTCAGGAATCATTAAGAATGATTTTGCTTTTTGTAGAATCTCTGGTGATTTTTGTTTTAACGCATATAATTGATAAATCGTATTAAATTTCTGAAATTGAATACCTGTTTCAAAATACAGCTTTTCCTTTGGAATGATAGAAAAGACCTCTTCCATCATCCCATCAGTTCTTGGATCTCTATATGCGACCGCATCTGTTAAGAGGTTATCATGCTCATCAAGTAAGACATAATCAACTGCCCAAGTATCAATCCCAATGCTATCCGGCTTGATATTCCGTTGATTGCATTTTTTTATCCCAACCTTGATTTCTTGAAATAACGCCTCAATATCCCAACAAAAATGATCATTTTTTTTCACGATCTTATTTTCAAAGCGATGAATTTCATCTAAATGTAATTTTCCATTTTTTAAATGTCCAAGAATTAACCTACCACTTGAAGCACCGATATCTACCGCTAAACTATATTTACTCAATTTTACACCTCTTCTCTGAAAACGCTTGCTTTAATTATATTTTAAGTTATATACCCGGAAGTTCCTATATCTTGATTCATTAATTTTATTGTCCTTATTTGCCTTGATAAAAATAGATAAAAAAAAGTCATATCTCTACCTTTTTATAGTAGTGATATGACTATTTACTAGATAGCTGCTCTCGAAACTTTTTAGGTGTATAACCATATTTGCCTTTAAATACTCGATAAAAATAGCTAATATTTTCGTATCCTACCTCTTCTATGATCGCTGAAATCGATAGGGATGTATTCTCTAATAACTCCTTCGCAATCGTTAATCTTTTTTCTTGAACAAGCTCTTTAAAGGTAAATTTTGTTGATTTTTTTATTTCTTTACTTAAGGTGTAGTGAGGTTGATTTAGTTTTTCTGCCAATTCATATAAAGAAGCGTGACGAAAATGTTCTTCAATATATTTTAACGATTCTACAATAATATAATGCTTGTTTAAATCTTGATTATATCTCACCTTATCAGAATTCTTGATAAGTTCTACCATTAATAATCCCATATATAACTTTATTGTTGATTCAGATAACATTGAGGGATTCATAATTTCCACAATAATTTTCCTAATAAGCTCTTGAACACTTTCAACGTCTGATACAGCAAAATGTAAATATTGTCCTTGCTGTGTTTGGTCGAATAAGCTGCTAATTAAAAAGTTTGATATCAAATTCTCTGTCGTTAAGTAAGAAAAAATAAACGAAAAAAATTCCGGTTTAATGATAAAATTTATAATAATGTCTTCTTCATCACATGCTTCAAGTTCATGTTCAATATGTTGATTAAGAAATAATAGATCCCCCTTTTTCAACTCCATACGTTCATTTCCAACCGTTTGGGTAAGGGAACCATTAAAAACATAATTGACTTCTATATAGTTATGCTTGTGCTTCGGGAAGTGCACAAATCTAGTGTGTTTTCGTACCATGATCATTGTATTTTGATTTAAAAATCGTTCTCCTTCAACAATGAAATGTTCTTGGCTTGTATAAAGCTCCTTTTGTACTTCCTTTTTTTGCTGAAGCATCAATTTTTCTTCATCATTTAGTTGTAATAGCTCTTGTAAAAGATTATCATTCATTTCGTTCCCTCATTTTTATATCAGACACTCTTACCATTTACTGCTTAGGTTACCCCAAAGAAATCATATCGTTTATAGCAAAAAACGGAATAGCCTCCACTACTCCGTTTTATCCATTTATCCCAACTGTTTTTACTTGAACGCCTTTTTCCTCTAAAGCTCTGTAATAAGATTCATCAATATGATCATCTGTGATGACAAAACCGATTTGCTGAATATCCGTAATTTGGGCAAAAGTTCTTACTCCAAACTTTGTGGAATCTGCCATCAAAATGGTTTGGTCTGCAATTGACATCATTTGGCTTTTTAGTAAGGCTTGCCACTCGTTTGAATCACTTAAACCTGCTTTAATGTGTACGCCTTTACATGATATAAACGCTTTGTTTACATGGTACATATTGAGTGATCGTTCAGCTAAAGGACCCACATAGGAAAGAGACTTTGGTTGGAGCATCCCTCCGGTTGAAATCACTTTAACCTGTTCTTTTTTACTCAGCTCTATCGCTACTTTGATTGAATTTGTTAAAACAGTTAAGGGCAGATCAGGCATTTCCTTTGCCATATACCATGCCGTTGTACTTGCATCAAGAACGATCTGATCACCTGGTTGAATAAGTTTTACTGCCTCAATAGCAATTGCTCTTTTTTCAGCCGCATTTGTAATTTCACGTTCAGCATACGATACTTCTGTTTGCTCGTCTTTTATACTGACAGCTCCACCATGACTGCGGCGAAGCAGGTTTTCTTTTTCTAATTTTTCTAAATCACGTCGAATGGTTTCTTCCGTTACTTGAAAAATCTTACTTAATTCTGTCACGCGAACACTTAACTTTTCATTCACAACTTCAACAATTTTTTTGTGTCTTTCTGCTACAAGCATGGTTCTATACCTCCTGATACTACTTTCTAAAAAATGAGGTCGAGCTTACTTGCTAAAAGAGATAGCTCTTATGCTTGTAGGCTCTAAATATTATTATGACATAGTATTAGTTTAAACGCATAGTGTTTTACCACTAATACTATGTCATAATACTGATAAGAAAAGCGCAAGCGCCTTGGTTAGCCCAGACAGGCACATAAGGACGCTATGGGATAGAAGACGCACTTTGTCTTTTAATTCCTTAGTGGCTTATGACCCCGAGGGGCTAGGCGCTGGAGCTAGACACTAACACTAAGTACAAGTATCTGATCTTGTTACAAAACTTGGCATATCGCCAAGTCCTATGGCGAAAGCCTTAAAATTTTTATACTTACTTACAGTATAAAACAAGGTGTAAAAGAATCTCTATTCTGTTACACCTTGTTTTGAAATTTATTATCTAGTAAACGCAGCCGGAACTCCACCATCAACTGTTAACATACATCCTGTTGTACGATCTGATTTTGATGATGCAAAGAATAAAATCGATTGTGCGATATCCTTTGGATAGATATTAACAAGTAATGTTGTACGTTTACGATAGTGTTCTTCTAATTGATCTGGATGAATTCCGTATGCTGCTGCACGCTCTTCTCTCCAGCTTGATCCCCAAATTGCAGATCCTTGAAGTACGGCATCTGGAAGTACTGAGTTAACGCGGATACCAAACTCTCCACCTTCGGCTGCAATACACCTTGCAAGGTGAGTCTCCATTGCTTTAACAGAGCTGTATGCTGCTGCATTTTTCCCTGCATACACGGAGTTTTTAGAACCGATGAACACCATGTTTCCGCCAGTTCCTTGTGTTTTCATTTGTTTGAACGCTTCACGAGCAACTAGGAAATAACCTGTACCAAGAACGTTCATGTTTAGATTCCACTCTTTTAAAGATGTTTCATCAAATGGGCTGGAAGTTGCTAGACCTGCATTGTTTACGATAATGTCAACACCACCGAAAGTTAAAGCTGTTTGTTTGAATGCTTCTTGAACTGCTTCTTCACTTGTTACATCCATTTTTACAGCTAATGCACGGCCCTCTCCATATTGTCCATTGATTTCTGCTGCTACCTTTTGAGCACCTTCCAGGTTAAGGTCAGCTATGACAACATGTGCACCTTCTGCAACAAATTGACGGCAAGTTTCACTGCCGATTCCACCAGCACCGCCTGTTACAAATGCTACTTGTCTTGAGAATTCTGCTTCTGCTGGAGCTAATGATAATTTGTATAGCTCTAATGGCCAGTATTCTACATTGAATGATTCATTTTCATTTAAAGAAACAAAGTTTCCTAGAGTTGTAGAGCCTTTCATAACTGCAATTGCACGGTGATATAACGCACCACTTACATTTGCCATTGCAATGTTTTTGCCAGTGTTCACCATTCCGATACCAGGAATTAAAATAACACGTGGAGCTGTTTCTGAAATTTGGTCACCTTCGTTTTTGTTTCTTTCGAAGTATGCTTTGTATTCTTCTTTAAAGCTCTCAATTCCAGATTTTACTTTTTCGATTAAACTAGCAACATCTTGTTCTTGAGGATTCCAGTCGATGAATAGTGGTGTCATTTTTGTATGAACTAAGTGATCTGGACAAGCTGCACCAACTTGTGATAATTCAGGAGCGTTGTTGCTGTTTACAAATTGTAGAACATCTTCAGCATCATCGTAAGTTAAGAGCATTTTCTTTTCTTCGCTAACAGCACCGCGAATAACAGGCATTACTTGTGCTAGAGCATTTTTACGATCTTCTTCAGAAAGTGCCTCGTATTTTTGACCACCAAATACGTTTTCTTCTACTAATCTTGCTTTGATATATTGTTCTGCTTCATTAATAACAGAAATTGTTTTTTCATAACTTTCTTCAGCTGTTTCACCCCAAACAACAAGGCCATGTTTTTCCATCAATACTAATTCTGCGTTAGGGTTGTTTTTTACACCTTCTGCGATCATTTTTGATAAAGTGAATCCAGGTCGTACATAAGGTACCCATACGAAGCGATCTCCATATATTTCCTCGGCAATTTGTCTGCCATTGTCTGCACAGCATAAGCTGATAATCGCATCCGGATGTGTATGGTCAACATGCTTGAATGGTAAAAATGCATGTAATAAAGTTTCAATAGATGCACGTGGGTGCTTGCTATCGATCATGCAGTGTGCAAGGTAAGCAACCATTTCTTCATCTGACATTTCATCACGCTCGATTAATGGGCGAATGTCTTCCATTCTTAAGCCAGTGAAGTTATGCGCCTTCATTGTTGCTAAATCTGATCCGCTTCCTTTAACATACATTACCTCTACGTCACGGCCACGGAAGTCTTTTTCAACCGTTTTCATTGATGTGTTACCGCCGCCCCAGTTACAAACGGAACGATCTGAACCTATTAGGTTAGAGCGATAAACCAGCTCTTCTACTCCTTGAGATAATGAAGCTGCTTTTTCTTTATTCCATAAACTTTGTACCACTTTGTTTCCTCCTCTATTGCGTTTATATCTGTTTTTGTTTGATTATCTGTTTTTAATTATATACTATGTTTGTTTATTTTTGAATATGTTTTTTGTTTATTTTTGAATTTATTTATCTTCCACAAGAATATATGTTGCTTTTATTGGACCGTGAACCCCTACAATAAGATTCAATTCGATGTCAGCACTATTACTAGGACCTGTTATAAAATCAATACAAGAAGAAATGCTTTTGCCTGCTTGAACCTGCTTGTTAATATACGCAGTAGCCTGCGTCATTCTTGGAACAAGCGTGCTTTTTGGTACAATAGCAATGTACGTTTTTGGTAATAAGCTAACAGATCTTCCTTTGTTTTCACTGCTGAATAAAACAACTGTTCCTGATTCAGCTAGTGTTATATCACTGAATGTAATCCCAACATCTGCTTTTTCTGCGGCTTCAATGTTTTTTTCTTTAAGAACCGGGTCCCATATATGAACATCCATTTTCTCTTCAGACAGTTTATCTAAAAGTCCTTCTTCCAGACCAAATTCTTTATGACGCTCATCTTTCCACGTGACAATACTTCCAACCTCATATTGCTTGAAAACCTCACGAATTTTTTGTGGAAGTTCTTTTGTATTTGTTTCAATGAATTGAGTATGAATGACCTCACAATGCTTTTTTAGCACCTCTACTAATTCATCTTGTGTTGCATCTTTTAACACATCATATTGAGGGGTCGTGGTCCATTGTGGTTTTGCGACTGATGTTCTTCTCTCTCTTCCCAGTTTTGCAGCAACTGTACTAAGAAATGAATCACGATTGTGTATTTGTCCTTCTGCCATCTATTATTCCCCTCCCTTCTCTCTCTTTTTATACCAGTCTCTAAATCTTTCTTTATTAGGAGCCGGGAAATCACGCACATCTGTCCAAGGCTTCATTGGGCCTGGTCCTTTTTGAATGCTATTGGATTGGGTAAAAGGTGCCATGACAGAAGATGCTGATTTCGTTCCTGCTTTGTATATGCTTGGTGAACTCGCTGCTAGCTGGTACCCTTTCATCGCAAGCTTTTCTCCAAATGGAGATTTCTTTTCATCTTCAACAATTTTCCTGCGATGCTTTATCAATAATTCATGAAGAGGGATCTTCACCGGACATGCATCTGTACAAGCTGCACATAATGATGATGCATATGGCAACTCTTTATAATCCTCATATCCACCAAGTAATGGTGTTAAAACAGCACCAATTGGTCCTGCATAGATCGATCCATAAGAATGACCGCCGATATGACGATACACCGGACATACATTCACGCATGCTGCACAACGGATACAATGAAGTGCACTTTGGAATTCTGTTCCTAATATATTTGATCGGCCATTATCAACAATAACAAGATGAAATTCTTCTGGGCCATCAACGTCGTCCTCGTCCTTTGGCCCTGTTAATCCTGTAATATAACTTGTTAGCTTTTGTCCGACAGAGCTTCTGCATAACAGACTAACAAGAATATCTAATTCTTCCCACGTCGGAACAATCCGCTCCATCCCCATGACTGTAATTTGCGTTTTTGGTAAAGCGGTTACAAGTCCTGCATTTCCTTCATTAGTAACAAGGCTAATAGACCCTGATTCAGCAACAGCGAAGTTACAGCCTGTTATCCCAAGGTCTGCACTTAAAAATTCTTGTCTTAATTGTTCCCTTGCAAAAAGAGCAAGTTCTTCAGGAATTTCGGATTTATCATAACCTCGTTTTTCTTTAAATGTGTCACGTATTTGCTCTTTATTTTTATGAAGAGCAGGGACAACGATATGGGATGGCGGATCATGATCATCAAGTTGAAGAATATATTCACCTAAATCTGTTTCGATTACCTCACAGCCTGCTTTTTCTAAGGCACTATTTAAATGAATCTCCTCTGTGACCATTGATTTTGACTTTACAACTTTCTTGGCTTGTTTTTCCTTCGCCACTTTTGTTATATATTCATTCGCCTCTTCTTTAGTCGAAGCAAAGAACACATGGCCTCCACGCTTTTTCACATTTTCACTTAATTGCTCTAGATAGTAATCAAGATTTTGAAGTGTGTGTGTGCGAATTTCTTCACCGAGCTTACGCCACTCTTCCCAGTTTCCAAGCTCTTCTGCTGCAGCAAGTCTCTTTCCTTGCATTCTTTCTTGTGCTGACACAACAGCATTTCTCATAAAGGTATTATTTACACCTTTGTCTACACGTTCAAAAAACTTTTCATCACTTATTTTCATCGCCATCTTACTTCACCTCGCTGTTCAATACTTCTGCGATATGCATCACTTTAATCGGCTTTCCTTTTCGATTAATTCTCCCGCCTATATTCATCAAGCAGCCGCAATCAGCACCAATCAATACCTCTGCACCCGTTTCTTCAATATGTTTTACTTTTTCATCAACCATTTGCTCTGATATTGGGACCATTTTCACCGAGAACGTCCCGCCAAATCCGCAGCAATCATGACTATTTGGAAGTGGTTTTACATCTAAACCCTCAACATTATCTAACAGTTTCCCTGGTGCATTTTTAACTCCGAGTAAACGAGTCATATGACATGATTTATGATATGTTGCACAAGCTGGTATACTAGCATTCACATTTTCTATTTTTAATACTTCAACAATAAATTGTGTTAATTCAAATGATTTCTTAGCTAGTTTTTCTGCCTTTTCTTTCCATTCTGGCTCATTTTCAAAAAGATGGCCATATTCACGTAGCATGGCAACACATGAACCAGACGGTCCTACCACATAATCCGAGTTCTCAAACGTACGAATCATGTGCTTTGCCACTTCTTTTGTTTCTTTATGATATCCGCTGTTAAAAGCTGGCTGTCCACAGCATGTTTGCTGTTCAGGAAAATCAACTACACACCCAAGCTTTTCTAAAAGCTCTACAGTATGCTTTCCAACGTTTGAATAAAAGACATCTGCTAAGCATGTAATAAATAAGGATACTTTCATTTCTAAATTCCCTCCGTTCATTTAGGAGCAGTCTTTTTTTATTGATTATACTACTAAACCCACAAAATATCATCCGTTTTTATTTGTTTTTTTTGTTTTGTTTTTATTTTTATTTGAATTTAGGGGGTTTATAAGAGAGGTTCAAAAATTGGGACATCTATTTATCAGGCTGTTTTCGCAACTTTGCCGTTATAAACTTAGTGTTGCGAAAGGTTGATTTCTGCTACAGGATACTCTCTTTTCATAAGGCGAGCGGTGACTTCCTCGGAGTACAGCTCCTGCGGGGTCTCACCACCTATCTCGCTACTCCAGTTCTTGCTCCAGCACTTATCCAGCAATAAAAAAGCTGTTGAGCATAACTTAGCTCAACAGCTTTTCCAATCATTATTCAGTTTCTGTTTCGGATTCTGTTTTATCCTTTTCAATAACTGATTTTACTTTACTATAATCATACTTGGAACGATCAACAGGATTAAAACCTTGTGGTGTGTAGAAGCGTAAAAGGTCTCCTTCAACAAGTTTATCAGAGTAACTTAATTTCATCTCTGCAATCTCTTGAAGCTGTTTTACCTCTTCTGTAGCTTCTATTTCAGTTCCAGTAGCTGAATCATAGTATTTGCCACCAGTGTACACTACTTCCGGACTTACAAAGTCACCATTTCTAAATGGAACTAGCTCATCATGTTCTTCTGATAATAAGTCTGTTCCAAATTGTACATACTGTTTTGTATCGATTCCTAGTAAGTGCATTAATGTAGGAAGAAGATCAATTTGACCGCCATATTGATGCATGGTGCCTCCTTCAATTCCAGGTGCATGAATAAATAATGGAACTCGTTGAAGACCTGCACTATCAAATGGCGTTACTTCTTTTCCTAATACTTTAGACATTGCTTTATTATGGTTTTCTGAAATACCGTAATGGTCACCATACATGACAACAATCGTATTTTTATCTAAACCAGATTCCTTTAGGTAATCAAAGAATTCTTTTAATGCCTCATCAGCATAACGTGCTGTCTGGAAGTAATTATCAACTGATGTATCTCCCGTTGTATGAGGAGCAATCGTTGCTAATTCTTGATCCATTTTATAAGGATAATGGTGTGTTACTGTGATGAATTTTGTATAAAACGGTTGTGGCAATGATTCAAGTAATTCTTCAGATTGATTAAAGAATGGCTTATCCATCAATCCATATTCAGCAAGATCTTTTGGATTTAACTCATAATATCTTGAATCAAAGAAATAATCATATCCAAACGATTTATAAATTTCATCACGATTCCAGAATGAACCCTTATTACCGTGGAATACAGCTGAAGTGTATCCCTCTTGACCTAAAATAGCTGGTGCAGCTTGATAGGTATTTAAGCCTTTCGTTGAAAAAGCAGATCCTTGCGGAAGTCCAAACAACGAGTTTTCTAACATAAATTCAGCATCAGCCGTTTTCCCTTGTGCTGTTTGATGGAAAAAGTTATCAAAATACAACGTGTTAGAATCCTTTGTTAAAGAATTCAAGAACGGTGTTACTTCCTCTCCATTCAACTTATAGTCGATTAAGAAATTCTGAATCGATTCTAAATGAAGATAAATAACATTCATCCCTTTTGCAGCACCAAAATATTCTGGATTAGGGCTTGCATAGTTAGAACGAGTATAGTTCAGAACTTCTGTAATATCATTACTATCTGCCATTGCACGTTTGGCAGATGCTCTAGTACTTTGTACAGCATCATAAATCGTATAGTTGTACATTCCTAAATATTTCACGATATAGTTACGGTCAAATGTTCTTGTCAATAGTTGTGGTCGATCTTTTTCAGCTAATCCGAGATTAATACTAGTAATAAGAATAGCTGCTAATAGCACTGTTCCCACTTTTCTAAGCTTAATGTCTGGAGCATGGTTGTTTTGGCGGCGTAATAAAATTCCTAACACAAGCACAATAATTGGATCCAGGAACATTAAGATATCAGTTGGATTCAATAATGATGTCACACTTGTACTAACATCTCCAAAGTTTTGAGTCTGAGTCAATGTAGGTAATGTAATAAAATCACTAAAGAAACGATAATACACAACATTGGCAAATAATAAAAAGCTCATTAAAAAGTCAAATACAATTAACCACAGTAATTTTCTTTTTCTTGATAATAATGATAACCCAAGGAACAAAAGAGCTGATCCTAATGGATTTAAAAACAGCAAAAACTCCTGTAAACCATTTTCTAAGCCTAAATTAAATTCATTATGTTGAACGAAATATGTTTTTATCCATAATAATAAAACAGCTAAAAAGAAAAGGCTCATATAATTATTTTGGATGTTATGAAAAAACTTCCTCATTATTTCACCTCTTGTTCTAAATCAAAGTCATTCAATTATTCTATTAGATTTTTAAGATTATGTAAAGAGGAGATCATACACCTTATTATTCCAATGGGTTTAAAGATCTATTTTTAAAAGGAAATGTGAAACTTTAATCAAATTTATTATGCGGCTTTAACAGATGAAAAATAATAGGGAGATTTTAGGGGATGTATAAGAAGGATCACAGCATATGTCTGCGATCCTTCTATCAGTAAATAACTTAATATGCCGTCCATCCAGCATCAGCTGTAATAACTGTACCATTAACAAAACTAGAGTCATCACTTGCTAAGAATAAAGCAACCTTAGCAATTTCTTCCGGTTGTCCTACCCGAGGGTTTATTCCCAATCCTGGTTGGATACGCCCCATCCCAAATTGATTAACTCCCGTCATAGAAGCTGAGATATTTGTTTCTACCCCTCCTGGAGCAATTGCATTACATCTTATTCCTTGTCCAGCATACATATAACCAGTATTTTTTGTAAATCCAACAACAGCATGTTTTGAAGCGGTATATGCAGCACCTGCTCGTGCCCCGTATAAACCTCCTGCAGAAGCGATATTAATAATGACTCCATTTTCTTTTTCTAAAAATATTGGTAATACTTTACGAGTACTTCTCATTACACTATTTGTATTAATCGCAAATATTCTTTCCCATTTTTTATCTTCAATATCACCAGCAGGCTCAAAATTATCCATGATACCAGCATTATTAACAAGGACATCAACTGTCCCATAAGTTTGAACAGCTGTGTCAATAAGATTTTGAATATCATCCTCTTTAGCCACGTTTGCTAAGACAGCGGTCGCTTCTCCTCCCGCAGCTTTAATTTCTTGAACAACTGCGTTTGCTGCTTGGTCATTAATATCAGATACGATCACTTTAGCTCCTTCTTTTGCGTAGAGAATCGCGATTTCCCTTCCCATACCAGAAGCTGCACCAGTTATAACTGTTACTTTGTTTTGAAGTTTCATTATAATTCCTCCTCGCTGATATCGCTTACATACAATTAAACAACATTTGTTTATTATCTTTTCTCTTTTATAGTATGATGAATATGGTAAGCATTCAATCAGCAAATAAACCTTGATTTGTTTGTTAAGCAACATTTCTTTATCGTTTGTCTACTAATGTATGTTTTTTGGACAATAGGAGGGCATTATGTACAACAAAAATCACTCTGTAGATCGAAGAATCATCAAATCGAAACAAGCTCTAAGAAAGGCTATGATCTCACTTATGCAGGAAAAGAAATTTAAAGAAATTTCCATTAAAGATATTGTGAAGTGCGCAGACTTAAACAGAGGAACTTTTTATAAACATTACCAATATAAGGAAGATTTATTGGATGACATTATGAATGATGTGATTGATGACTTAATTGCCTCTTTCCGAGAGCCCTATAAAGGGAAAAAGACATTCGAAATGGAAAAATTAACAATTGCTTCTATTAAAATTTTTGAGCACGTAGAAAAAAACAGAGATTTTTATACATTAATGGTTAGATCAAATGTCTTATCCGGGTTTCAAGTGCGTATTTGTAACGTAATAAAAAATTTAGCTTTACACGATTTACAGGCACAGCCTCTTGATTCAAAAATTAACCGTGAACTACAGGCTAGTTATCATTCCTATGCCATATTAGGTTTGATCATCGAATGGATAAATGATGGGTTTACATATAGCTCTACTTATCTCGCGGAACAATTACTTGAGATTTTAAGGTATAATAAGGTCGATACTGTTTTTGAATTAAACATCAATGAATAATAGTTGAATTTTATATAATTACTACAACCAAGAGAGGTTAAAAGATGACACCAGATCAATTTAGTCTAAAAGATTTAAAAAAAGTTAAAGTTGAATTAACAAGATTTATGATGGCCTACCAATTCGCTTTAGATGAAGTTAATACAAAAATTAATATTTTGAAGGATGAATTCACATATATTCATGACTACAATCCAATTGAGCATGTGAAGTCCCGCCTAAAATCACCTGAAAGCATCTTAAACAAAATCATAAAAAAAGGTTGCTCTTTGTCATTAGATTCCATTAAGGAGAATATTCGGGACATAGCGGGGATAAGAATTAACGTTTCATTTATCTCAGATATATATGAAATTAGCAAGATGCTCTCAAGCCAAAAAGATATTCGTGTGATCGAATATAAAGATTACATCAAAAATCCTAAGCCAAATGGATACCAGAGCCTTCACATGATTTTAGAAATTCCTATTTTCATGTCAGATCGCGAGGAATTAGTAAATGTAGAAGTTCAAATCCGTACGATTGCAATGGACTTTTGGGCAAGCTTAGAACATAAAATCTACTATAAATATAATAAAGGAATTCCTAAAGAATTGAGGCAGGAGCTTAAAGAAGCTGCAGATGTCGCTGCAAAGCTTGATAAGAAAATGGAGCGCCTTAATCGTGAAATTAATGCTTATAAGGAATCGGCAAATGAACAAGAAAAAGCTGATCCAATTATTACGATTGATAAAAACCAATTTCAGCTTCCGTTAGCGTTAATTGAATCTTTTATTTCAGAGAAGTGATTATGATCATACCGTCTTCCTATTTGAAGACGGTATTTTTATATGATTTATGAATGAAGGTGGAAATTTTTCGCAATGATTTAATTACTGTTTTACCGCACTCAATAGAATTGCTTCCCCAAGAAACGATTTTATTTGGTTATCTTTTATGACAATTTGAAATTTGTGCTTTACCTTTTCTGGTGCCTGAAGGATCAATTCGGTTAAGTCATCTTTCTCTTTTTTCGTCAACTGCATCCGATCACACCAACTTTCAAATTCAAATCTTTTTTCGAAGCGTGAGATTTTTTGAATTTCGAAGCCTAATAATTCTACCTTTCGAATCCACTCTGTTTTTTTCCATGCCCGATAATGACTATAGTCTCTCATTTTTTCAATTTTATTATAAAAGTGATCAAATTCATCGTTCTCAGGAGCAACATTATCATCTAATAAAAATTGCCCGCTGCTTTTTAACACGCGATAAACCTCATTTATAAACTTATCAATGTTTGGGAAATGGTGAGGAGCAATACGACATGTAACGATGTCAAATGTTTCATCTTGGAAAGGCATTTTTTCAGCATCACCTTCAACAAACATAACATTAGTATGCCCATTTCCTTTAATGAATTTTTTAGCCGCTGTTAGCATTTCTGGTGTTAAATCCATTGCTGTTACCTTTTTCGCAAAGGGAGCAAAAGCATTAGCAGTATGTCCGCCTCCTGTTGCGACATCAAGAACCTCTTCGTTTCCTGTTAAATTAGCCATTTGTAGCAGCCTATTTAAATCCAAGCCTTTACTGTGTATCTTGCTTTTCACATAATCATCAGCACTGCGACCAAATTGCTTTTTCACATCGTTCTTGTTATTCATTTTTTCTCCTCCTTATGGTTCATCCCCTGAACATAACGTTGTAAACTCTTTACTTTAAATTATAGTGATTAGTTGATTATAAGAAAATTATATTCATTTTATGATTAATGATAAGGAAAAGTTATTAACAAAAGTTCGAAAAGTAATAAAAAATCCTTAACACTTCATTTTTAAAAGTGTTAAGGATTTTCTCGTTTCTTCTATTATAATTACTTTCAAATACGTATCGAATTATTTACTTAACAATCCAACCATTTGCAAGCCATGAACAATTCCATCTTCTTCAACAGACTTTGTTACATGCTTGGCAACAGCCTTTACTGGTTCTTCAGCATTTCCCATTGCCACACTATTTGATATCTTTGAAAGCATGTCGATATCATTTAAACCATCACCAAATGCATACTGTCGCTCTGATGGATATCCTAATTTTTCAACAATCTTTTCAATGCCTTTTGCTTTAGATCCTCCCTTAGGAAGAATATCAACAGACAACGGATGCCACCTGATAAAATCAAATTCTTCAAAGTTCTTTTCGTATTGAGTTTCTTCTCCTTCTCGGCAGAAAAGAAGTGATTGATATAACTCACGACCTTTGTAGTAGTGCGGATCATGTGTAGGAAAACGATCAATTTTCAATGTGTTAATACTTTCATTAATATATGCATGCTCTGGAACATTTGCTTTCATGTCTTCATGATCCATATACACAACAGGATGTTCATTTAAAAGGGCAGCTTCTGTTAATTTTTTAAGTGATTCAATATTCAACGGGTTTGAATACAATACTTCCCCATCTAAGACAACATACTGACCGTTGTAGCTGACATATGTATGAATGTCCAATTCCTTTCGTATATCTTCAAACATAAAAGGAGCGCGTCCTGTTGCAATGGCAACTTCATGTCCTAATTCCTTTAATTGAAAAATAGCTTCTTTCGTTGAGGCTGGTAACGTTTTATCATGTTTCAGCAATGTTCCATCTATATCAAAAAATATGACGCTTCTATTTGTCATCATAATTCCACCTTTCGTTTTTCCTACCTAAAGCCATTATATAGTAAAAAATGAAATTTTACATAATACCGACTTCAAGCTGTTCCTCTTACAATGAATTGTACCGAAAATTCTTTATGTGTAACATCCGAATTTACGGCTTGAAGAAACATGTTTTCCCCCATTTCCTCAAGGGGAAGTTCAAAAGAGGTAATATTCATCATTCTTGCTATTGGTTGGTTGTCAAATCCGATTATCGCGAGCTGTTCAGGGATCAATATTTGTGAATTTTGACAAGAAGTCACAATTCCAGCTGCCACCTGATCATTTGTCACAATTAATGCAGATGGTGGCGATTTCATTTCTCGTATTCGTTTGACCACTTTCTCTCCGTCCTCAAAATAAAGACACTGATCCATCACATAATCTTGATTGTACATTAACTGATACTTGTTCACAAAATCCCTATAAGCCATCTCTCGCTTACGACTATTTGTCCCGGATTTCCTTCCAATACAATATCCAATATTTCGATGTCCTTTTTGATACAAGTACTCTAAGGCATTAGTAAACGTACTGTAGTGATCAATAAACGTAGATGACAGCTCTTTTGCCTGCACATTTTCACATAATACGATCGGCCCATACTGTAAATGCTCTTCAATTGTTGGTACATCACAGCTTCTAGAACAAATGATCAGTGAATCGATCTGCTTATGCTTTAGCATTTGTAAAGCTTCCATTTCTCTGCTTTCTTTATAATCCGTTTGAAACAAAACCAACTTATAATTGTTTTCTAATGCTTGCTTTGCGATCCCCTTTAATAATAGTGCAAAATAGGGATGATCTGAATAAGGAAGTACGACCCCCATCAACAATGTTTTCCCTCTGCTTAGGTGAACCGCATTAATGTTCTTATGATAATTACTATCCTTAATTGCCTTTAGGACAGCATTCTTTTTTTCTTCACTAACATATGGATGGTTATTGATGACACGAGAAACTGTTGTGACCGAAACTCCAGCCATTTTTGCTAAGTCTCTAATATTTGTCATTTTCTCACCTTCATTAATTGTGCATGTTTTCTTTTGATTTCATTCTACCATTGCTTTCAATAAAATAATCGTCAAAATCTTTCATTGATTTTACATTTACCGATTGCCCGGAACCACGTAAGCACAAATAAGCTGCAGAATAGATAACAAAGCATAGTATCATTAGTCCTAACATAAGTATCTCTCCTTGCTTTCATTCTTTGGTTATGAGTGTAATGTATGAAACGCGTTCCAGGTCAATAAGAGAATAAAAATAAAAAAACTTAACTCCTTTACGTAGTTAAGGCTATGTTCTTATTCAAGATATTAATTAAAAATAATAGACGGGATCAGGTGCTTTTTATTCATAAACATAGCAGGAATCTGCTGTGTAAGATACAAAAAAAGAAGCACTAAACTTTAACAGCTAGTGCTTCTCTACCAATCACTCTATTAGCCTTCCCTTCCTTGGCTATCCTTTTTGAGCTTTTCTAGTACACTATTTAATTCATCCTCATTCGCATAGTTACGAAAGTAAGGGTCATGCTGAGCTAATGGACTCATAAACTTGTTGCAGGCTTGTACCTCAGCTTCCATTAATAATATACGTTCTTTAACACGAGCCACGCCTCTGGAAATCGTATCTGTTTGGAAGGATGCAGTAACATTTTGAATCTGTTTAATCGACTGAGCACATTAACTCTTGATGCTAAAAGTACCTTTTGGTTGATAACAGGTTTATATGGAGCAAGACAGAGGGGAGTAGCGTGTTCGGTGAGACTCATGCAGCGCATTGCGCCGAGCAGGCTCACCGAACGCCCCACGGAAAGCGAGCAACCTGGAGCTGCATCAACCATGCACAATACTTATTGCTTTAGCAACAAAGTTTGCGAGAAAAGCCCAAAAATAAAACCTTATACCGTAAAATGGTATAAGGCCTTAAAAAAGAGTTTCATTAAATTTTTCAGTATGTAGATGTATAAAGGAACACCGTTCTACAAACCAAATAGATTAGGTAAAAATAAACTTATTTGCGGGATATATGTGACTAGCAACACGATCATAATGATTGCAACATAAAACGGCATTAATGGCTTTAGGACTTTTTCTATTTTTACTTTACCAATACTCGCTCCTACAAATAGCCCGGTACCAACAGGTGGTGTTATTGTTCCGATACATAAATTGAAAATAAAAAATATACCAAAGTGGACTGGATCAATACCTAGACTTGTAGCGATCGGTAAAAAAATAGGCGTGAAGATCAAGATAGCCGGTGCGATATCCATAAATGTACCAATTAATAATAATATAATGGTAATACAAGCAAGGATAACAAATTTGTTATCTGAGATGCCTAAAATAAGATTACTAATTGCTTCTGGCAACCCAGTTAATGACATAACAAAGGACATACCGGATGAAGCAGCAATTAAAAACATAATAATGCCGGTCATTTTAACTGCTTCTACTAAAACACTTGGCAGTTGTTTAAGTGAAATGGACCGATAAAAGATTAGAGCTAAAAATAATGAATAGACAACACATACTGCTGAAGCCTCTATAGCAGTGAAGATACCAGAAAGAATTCCTCCGATAATAATGACGATCAACAATAAGCTAGGAATTGCTTCAACAATGATTTTCTTTGCTTCACTAAAAGAAACCTTTGGTGCTACTGGATATTTATTCTTCTTTGCAATAATATAGGCTACTAACATAACAGCTAATCCCCATAATATACCCACAACATATCCTCCCATAAACAAGGCAGCAATAGAGGTACCTCCACTTATTAATGAGAAAATAATAAATGCGGAGCTTGGCGGGATTAACATTCCTGTTGGAGCTGATGCGATATTTACTGCAGCAGAAAATGTCTTATCATATCCTTCTTTTTGTTGCAGTGGTATTAATGTACCCCCAATTGCTGTTGATGCAGCAATCGCTGACCCAGAAATAGATCCGAAGAACATATTCCCAATAATATTTGTATGGGCTAATGAACCAGGGATTCTACCACCTATTAACTTTGCTAAATTTACAAGTTTGATAGCAATTCCACCATTATTCATAATAATTCCCGATAAGATAAAAAATGGAACAGCCAATAAGGAAAAGCTATCTAAACTAGTGATCATCTTTTGTGCAGAAGTAAATACAGATACATCGAAAGGTAAAACAATGATCACTGTAGCCAGTGAAGCGGTTGCAATACTAATTGCAATTGGTATTCCTATAAACATAAGGACAGCAAAAACACTAATTAAGATTAAACTAGCTTGTAACTCCATATGATTCACCTACTTTCATGAATGATCTTTAACTTGCATTTCTTTCTTCAATAATCGTGACTTTTTTCTTCTTATTTACTATCTCAAGGATATTGATCGTGCTGTAAACAAGAATGAAAACTCCTGATAAAGGTAGTGCCAAATAAACAAAACCCATCGGTACATGCAATGCTGGAGAAATCTGAGCCATCGTAAGGGAAACTGCCTTTATACCGCCGTATACCATAATAGTTGCAGAGAATAATAGGAAGAATGCTTGAATAACGATATCCAGCTTAAACCCGGAATCCTCATCCATTTTGTCCCTTAAGAATGAAATTGCAATATGCTCACTTTTTCCAACAACATATGCTGTTGCCAGCATGGCAAGCCAAATTAAACTATACCTTAATAGTTCTTCTGTAAATGTACTTGGATTTTTTAAGATAAAGCGACTTAATACCTGCCAACTTGCAACCGCTATCATTATTAAGAATAAAGTACAAGTAAGAAATTCAATGACTCTATCGATACTTTTCTTTACATGCTTCATGTTATCGACCCCGATTATTTATTTTCCTTCATATTTATAATGTCATCATAAATTTGTTTAAACTCTTCGTTATTAGCAAACTCATCATGCAATGGCTGCACAGCTTCTTGGAATGGTTTTTTATCAACTTCATTAAAGACCACATTAAATTCATTTTCTGATCTCTCTTTTGCTTGATTTACAGCATCTTTCCAAACTAATTTTTCAAATTCTGTTGATTCCTTCGCCGCCTCATATACAGCTTCTCTTTGAGCTTCTGTTAAACGATCTAGTGTTTCTGTATTGATGACCATAATGTCTGGAACTCTTGTGTGTTCATCATATGAATAATATTTTGCTACCTCACCATGTCCGGCTTCTGTGATCGCAAACTCATTATTTTCTGCACCATCTAAAATACCTTGCTGTAAGGAAGTATACACTTCACCGCTATCCATAGGAGTTGGTGAACCTCCTAACAACTGAATCATTTTAATTGCTGTTTGACTCTGCATAACCCTAATTTTTTTTCCTTTTAAATCACTAGGTTTTTCAATAGGACCCTCTGTCATATAAAAGCTTCTTTGACCAGAATCATAGTATGTTAACCCAACAAAACCTAATTTTTCAGTTGATTGATAAATCGGTTTTACAAGATCACTATCCATTACCCGATAAAAATGTTCCTCATCCTCAAACAAGTAAGGAAGGCCAAAAATTGAATATTTATCTGAAAAACTTTCTAATGCTGAACCGCTAACCTTTGTTATATCGACTGCCCCTGTTTGCGTTAATTCAATTAATTCTCTTTCTCCACCTAATTGTCCATCTGGATAATATTCAACTGTCACTTCACCATTTGTTTTTTCTGATAATAACTTCCCGAATTCAGCCATCGAATCTTTTACTGGTTGACTATTACTCGCATAAGCAAATCGTAAAACTATGGAATCGTTCTCATTTTTACTATAGCCGGAGATTAAGATAATAGACAATAAGCCTATTATGATAATAGGAATGATCTTCTTCAATTTGTTTACCCCCTTGTACCTATGTTGTTTAATAGACTTGGTAAATAATGAACCAAGTCTATTAAACTTCTGAATGATATTTGTTTAGATATATTCGTATAAAAATTCAGCTAAACATAAAACAGCTAAAGACTGGCCGTATGGCATTGTCGTAATTTTGATTTCTTTATAAAACTCCAATGTATCACCCATGCCTGTTCCTACAGACACTTTTTGTAAGGCACCCTCATCATTGATTTCCTCAACAATTCCTTTGATCGCTTTGAAAGCCACCTCTTTGTATTCCTGACTAATATAACGTTTATGGACTGATTTTAAGATGCCATAGGCAAAGCCAGCTGTTGCAGATGCCTCTAAATAAGATGTTTTATCATTGATCAATGTATGCCATAATCCGCTTTCATTTTGATATTCAGCCAATGCTTCGATCTGTCTTTGTAATGTTTCGATTAGAAATTCCCGTAAGAAATCTCCTTGTTTTAAATCTAGTATTTCTATAATTTCCGGAATGGCTATTGTAATCCAACAATTGCCTCTTCCCCATAAAGCTTCTGCGTAATTGTGATTTTCTTCAAATGTCCAGCCATGAAACCATAATCCAGTTTTTCGGTCACTTAAGTATTTAATATGGATTAAAAATTGTCTTTTTGCTTCTTCAATATATTCTTGTTTATTGAAAAGTCTTCCAATTTTCGCTAAAGGTAATACAGTCATCATTAATGTATCATCCCAAAGCTGATTTTTATTTTCAGGCCCGTAAGTCATATGCTGTAAACCATTTTCATTTGTGCGCGGCATTTCATACATGACCCATTCTGCCCAGCTTTCTAGGTATGGAACAAATGTCTGGTCCTTTGTTTCTTCATACAAAAAAGCTAATGTTAGTAGCGGCGCCATTGTGTTTACATTTTTTGGCGGAACACCTTCATCAAATCTAGCGTTAAACCAATCTGTTATAATCTTTAATGCCTTCTGATTGTTCGTTAGTTTCCAATATTTAAATATCCCATATAATCCAACACCTTGGGGCCAATTCCAAACATTCCAACTCTTATCATCAACTACTAAACCATCAAAGTTTAATAAAAATTCCCCTGTATCATCTTTAATTTGTGAAAGGTTATCCATTAATAGATCTATATAATTTATGATGTCATTCTTTTTAAGAGATGCTTGCTTTTGTACCATTATTTATACCCTCCCATTTAGTTTCCACATTCATTTCCAGCAATCCTAAAATTAAACGTTTTCATTTTTCCTTTTATTGTTTGATTTTTCTTATCTTCTACTACACTAAGATGTACATTCTCTTCTCGGTATGTTTATTTACTTCTGTTTTTGTTTATTTATTTCCACTTTGATTATAAAGAAATTATTTTATCAGGTCAATGGAATTTTAGATAAATTTATAAATAATCAGAAAAATAAAAGTGGTTTTTTTCCCGTATTAAGGCTATATCATTAGCATTCTAGCCTTCACTTAGTATTTTCAGTAAATATAAATACTATTTTCCTAATTTTTCAAACAGGCATAAACATCTCATTTCCTCTTGCGTACATCAAAGGAGCTTGAATCCAACCAACAAAATTCACTATCTTATTGTTTGATATTATCTGTTTATGTTTGTTTATGTTTGGTATGGTTTTATTATAGCACAAACAAAAAAGATGACAACGATTAAATGATCGGTATCATCTTTTTTATCTCTAATATCTGCTTACTTTAACAATTATTATATCTTTGCAAGATGCAGATCAATATTCTTTTCTTGGAATTTTTCTTGTACCTGTTGATCAAGCCGAGAATCTGTTACAATCTCATCCACTTCTTGTAATGTAGCAAATTGAATAAGGGCCACTTTTTCAAATTTTGTTGAATCTGCTAACAGAGTAATTTGGTCTGCACAACTAATAATCTGTTTTTTCCAGTCTGCGTGAATACTATTAAAAACAGTTAATCCATGTTCTATCGACACACCTGTCGTACCAAAAAAAAGCCTATTTACTCTCATACGGCTAAGCATTTCTGTAGCTTGTGCCCCCATTAAAGAAGATGATTTATCGATTCTCATTCCTCCTAAAACCATTAATTGCACATTCGTTTTACTTAATAATACATTCGCAATCTTTAAATCGTTTGTAATAACAGTGATTGGAAAATCACCTAATAGCTCGGCAATCGCAAGGGTTGTACTTCCACCGTCCATTAAAATTGTTTCATTTGGTTTAATAAGTTTAACTGCTTCTCTTGCAATCGCGAGCTTTACATCACTATGACCTGATTGACGTTCGGCAATAGGGAGCATTTTTCCAGCATCCTCTGCTATCACTGCTCCGCCATGTATACGATTTAACAATCCTTTATTTTCTAAGAGCTCAAGGTCTCCACGTATTGTTTTTTCAGTAACACCTAAAAGAGTACTAAGCTCTGATACTTTTACAATTTTATTTTTATCTAGCTGATCTAAAATCCTTTCATGCCTTTCTAATGCAAGCATCATTGTTCCCCCGTAATTTATTCGTTTTTTATATCATTATAGGATAAAATCATACAAAAACAAACCTCACATCGCCTTAAAGTATAATGAGGAATAGCTTTCTAAAATTTTATTCTGTACAAAAAGGCAACCCTCAAAATGATTGGTTGCCTTTTTCAAACCTTATTTCTCCCTTGCTTCCTTCACTGCGTTTATAAACAATGATGCTGTTGTTGTGATTTCGCTTAAGTAAGCAGACGTCAGCTCTTTTTTCGTATTCACTAGTGAGCTGCCTACCCCAACACCAGATGCACCTGCTTTAATATATTCACCTGCATTATCTACCGAGATGCCACCAGTTGTAATAAGCGGAACTTGCGGAAGAGGTCCATGAATATCCTTAATATAGCTTGGGCCGAACACATTTGCCGGAAACACTTTAATTAAATCCGCCCCGTTTTCATAGGCAGTGAGTATTTCTGTTGGTGTTAACGCTCCTGGAATGCTCGCAACTCCATATCTTTTGGCCATTTCAATAGTTTTTGGGTTTGTCGTAGGGGAAAAAATAAATTTAGCCCCCGACATAATAGCAACCCGTGCTGTTTCAGGGTCTAAAACAGTTCCAGCCCCTACTAAGACATCGTCGAGTTCTAATGATGCTTTTTCAATTGCTGCACATGCGCCTGGTGTTTCAACTGTTATTTCTAATACCTTTACTCCACCTGCTTTTAGTGCTTCTGCAATGGCGATAATATTGTCAGTTGTTGCCCCGCGAATAACTGCTGCTACTCCAGTTTCCTTAATAATATTAATAGGATTCATTTTTCCCTCTCCTTATCGAACGATATCTTCACTATTTTTATTTAGTAATTGCTCTACTTCATCTCTTTCAGGTAAACCATCAACATCTCCATTTACCATTGTAACTAATGCCCCAACAGCGTTAGCTCTTTCAACCGCTTTGCCCAATTCTAAACCATCAAGTAGCCCTGATAGAAAACCAGCAGCAAAGCCATCTCCTGCACCGACTGGATCTACAACCTGCTTGACAGGGAATCCCGGAATTAAAGCGCTCTCTTTTCCAGTGAAATAATAAGCGCCATCGGCCCCCATTTTCATCACAACAACTTTCGCACCTTGCTCTAAAAATAATTGTCCGAGCTTATCGGGATCCGTTTCTCCAAATAAAAATTCTCCCTCAGCCACACCAGGTAACACAATATCGGCTTCTTGCGCAATTTTTAACAGTGTGCCTCTTGCTGTTTCCTCATCCCAAAGCTTTGTACGGAGGTTTGGGTCGAAAACAATTGTACATCCATTTTGTTTTGCTAACCTTATTGCTTCAAAAACCGTTTCCTTACAGCTTTCACTTAAGGCAGGTGTAATACCAGTTATATGGAGGTATTTAGCCTTACCAAGATAGTCAGAATTAAGATTATTTGGTGAAAGCTTACTTGCTGCAGAGCCTTTTCTATAATAATACACTCTTGTACTATTCTGTCTTCTTGGCTCTTTAAAATAAATACCTGTCGGTGCCTCTGTATCAAAGGTTACTTGACTAACATCAACATTTTCTCCTTTTAAAAAGGCAAGGATCGCTTTTCCAAATTCATCATCACCAAGCTTGCTAATCCATCCCGCTTGATGTCCTAATCTAGCAAGGCCAACAGCAACGTTTGATTCTGCTCCGCCAATCTTTTTTGTAAATTGAGAAGCATTTCTCATAAAACCGTCACTCGTTGGTGTAAAAACAACCATTGATTCTCCAATCGTTACAACATCCATAAAATCCCCCCGCAAACTATGTTTATTTTTGTTTACAAATTATCTTTTTTGTTCACTTATGTATAGTATATAATTAGTTCATGAATTTCTCTATACTTTGTTATAAATAATATAAATGTTTTTATTCGTTGCTAGGATTTTCAATATGAAGATAGAATGAGAGGATATTAAGAGTATAAAAGGATAGCGTTAGGACCAGATTTAAGAAGCTTATGATCCATAGATACTGGTATATCAACAATTAATGCTCACGCTTCATAAAAAACCGCTCAAATTGATCTATTACTTGAGCGGTTTAAAAGATTAATCTATTATTATTAAATTTAAAAGTTTAAAAAGTTAAATAAATAGATGTGCATATTAAATTTACCTTATTAAAGTAGAGAGTAACAGATATAATCACATAGTCTATTACCACTCTGCAATACTGCTGTCCTTATGCCTCCATATTGGATTTCTCCAATTGTGTCCTATCTCAGCCATCTTTCTTACATGTTCCTCATTTACTTCAATTCCAAGACCCGGACCATTCGGTATCTTTACGAAACCGCTCTCATAATGAAATACACTTTTATCTACAATATAGTCCAATAGATCACTTCCTTGATTATAATGAATACCAAGGCTTTGTTCTTGAATAAAAGCATTATGACAAGTAGCGTCAACTTGCAAACACGCTGCTAACGCTATCGGCCCTAATGGACAATGAGGTGCTGCTGCTACATCATAGGCCTCGGCCATTGAAATAATTTTTTTACATTCTGTAATACCGCCTGCGTGGGATAAATCCGGTTGAATAATGTCTACATAACCATCTGCTAAAAGATTTTTATATTCCCATCTTGAAAACATTCTTTCACCTGTTGCGATAGGTATGTTTGTCGCCCTAGCAATCTCCCTTAATGCCTCATTGTTCTCTGGCAGAACCGGCTCTTCAATGAACATTGGTCGATATGGCTCAAGTTCTTTTGCTAGTACTTTCGCCATTGGTTTATGAACACGCCCATGAAAATCAATACCTATCCCAACATATGGACCAACAGCTTCTCTCACGGCAGCAATCCTTTCTACCGCTTGGTCGATTTTTTCATAGGAATCAATTATTTGTAATTCCTCAGTTCCATTCATTTTCACAGCCGTAAACCCAGCATCAACAGTTGCTTGCGCAGCAGCCCCAACTTCTGATGGACGATCTCCACCTATCCAAGAATATACTCTAATAGAATCCCTACAGGCTCCTCCTAATAATTGATACACCGGGGCTTTAAAATATTTTCCTTTTATATCCCAAAGTGCTTGATCAATTCCTGCAATCGCACTCATCAAAATGGGACCGCCTCTATAAAACCCTCCTCGATACATCAAATTCCAATGATCCTCTATTCTTAACGGATCTTGACCTATCAAATTTTCCATTAACTCCTTTACCGCTGTTCCTACTGATTCCGCTCTTCCTTCAATAACAGGCTCTCCCCATCCTATAATCCCCTCATCTGTTTCAATCTTCAAAAATAACCAACGAGGTGGTACTTGAAATAATTCATATCCTTTAATTTTCATAGATAACTCTCCCCATTTAGTGTTTATTGGTTACTGCAAGAACAAATTGTTTTGCCCTTTCAGTTAGTTGTAACAAATATTGATCTGAAATTTCTTTCCGTGTATCAACAAGAGCGCTTCCAATTCCACACCCTGCAGCACCCGCTCTCATAAACTCTTGAATATTGTTTAAATGAACACCACCTGTCGGGAGTAACGGGATTTGAGGAAGCGGCCCTTGAATATTCTTTATGTAGCTAACACCCAAATTAGCTGGAAAAACCTTAACAATATCACCGCCATTTTCATAGGCTGATAGAATTTCAGTCGGTGTAAACGCTCCCGGAATACTTACAGCCCCATACCTTTTTGTCATTTTAATCGTTTCACAATTAACTGTAGGTGATAATATGAATTTAGCTCCTGCTAAAAGAGCAGCACGGGCAGTTTCAGCATCTAATACAGTACCGGCACCAACTGTCACTTTATGACCAAATTCATTTGAAACTTCTTCAATGACTGATAGGATATTTGGTGAATTCATCGTTATTTCTATAACTTTTACCCCGCCATCGTAAAGTGCTTTTACAATCGGTAAAACATCTTTAGGTTTTGCACCGCGAATAATAGCTACAATTTTGTTATCTAGAATTTGGGACAATGTACTCATATGAAAGATACGCTCCTCCTCTACTTTTAACGTGAAATATCCTCATCTCTAGGAGATTGAATAAAAGAATTTAACATCTCTCGATTAGGTAAGCCTTCAATATCACCGCTAACCGTTGTCACCATCGCACCAACTGCACAACCTCTCTGCACAGACTCGCTTATTGTTTTTTCATCTAAAAAACCTGAAAGTAATCCAGCTGCAAAGCCATCACCTGCACCGACTGGGTCAACTACTCTTTCAACTTTAAAACCTTCAATATAATCTGTTTCAACCGGTGTTGAAAAATAGGCACCTTTTTCCCCAAGCTTTATGATAACGCTTTCAACGCCAATCTGATGAAATAATGCTGAAATTTTTTCACACTTGTCAGTGCCAAACAAAAACCTCCCTTCATTTATTCCTGGTAACACAATGTCCGATCTCTCTGCAATGGCAAGCAGCGTATTTCTCGCTTCTTCGTCATTCCACAATTTACGGCGTATATTAGGATCAAACACAACTTTTTTATCATGCTTTTTCGCAAGTTCAATAGCATAAAAAATACTCTCGCGACATGTTTCACTTAACGCAGGGGTAATCCCTGTTACATATAAGTATTTAGAGTTAGCAATATAATCTTCGTCAATGTGGGAAGGTGCTAAATTACTTGCAGCTGAAAGTTTACGATAATAATACATTCGAATATTTTTCTCATTCATCATCTCTTTAAAAAAGATACCTGTCTGTGCCTCATTATCAATCGTCACCTGACTAACATCCACACCTTCACCACGAACAGTTGAAATGATAAACTCCCCAAATTCATCCTTACCTACACGGCTTATCCAACCGACTTTATGACCTAGCTTTGCCAATCCAATTAATGTATTGGTTTCAGCACCGGCGATCCTTGAGGAATAATTTCTTGAGTACCTCATTTGTCCTTGTGTATGAGGAGTAAATAGCACCATTGTTTCTCCAATACTAACTATGTCCATGTTTTCCTCCATTCTCAATAAGACCTTTATCTATATCCAATCGTTTTAGAAATTTTCTTTGCACTCTGAAGAAGCTTTTCTAAAATATAATCCTTTCGGTTTACCATTCTCTCCCTCGGCCCAGCTACACTAATTGCAGCTTGAATTGTTTGATCTGCTCCAAAAACAGGAGCTGATAAACAATATAGACCTTCTTCATTTTCCTCATCATCAATTGAATATCCATTTTTAGCAAATATTTTTAAATTCGCCTCTAATTCTTCCCTATTTATAATCGTTTTTGGGGTAAAAGGAATAAACTCTGTATGATCCAGAATGTCGTTTTTTTTCTCCTCTGACAAAAAGGCTAAAAAAGCTTTTCCTAATCCGGTACAATATAAGGGTTTTCGATAACCTGGTTGTGCTGTTGTACGTATAGATCGGTTGTTGTCTATTTTTAAAACATAGACTAATTCCCTTTCAGACAAAACAGCCATAAATACTGTTTCTTGCACATCTTCCATTAATTGTTTAAGATACGGTTTCCCTTGAGAAGAAATATCTAAAGATTCCATAGCAAATGTTCCAATTTGTATTAATTTAGGTCCTAACTTATATTGTTTAAACGTATCTTGGCTTAAATAGCCTTCGTTTAAAAGAGTACCGATAAGATTTGATGTGCTGCTTTGGGGGAATGAAAGTTTTTCACTAATCTCTTTAATTGTTAAACCTTCTTTGTATAAAGCTAATAGTTCAAATACTCTTAATACACGTTCTGCTGATTTTACTGACATATTACCACTCCTTAAATCACATATGTGATTTTCAATCCTATATGTGATTTTGCAACTTCATCATATCACATAACATTTACAACGTAAAATATTTTTCAGAAAATTAAATCAATAAAAAAGGAGCAACAAAAAATACTCTGTTTGCTCCTAAAAATGACCTATTAAATTTAATAAAAGCTCAAGTTGATAGATAACTGAGCGATTAAATATATAAACCTAATAAAACTGAAGGTACAGGTGTTGTTAAAAAACCAGTCTACTCAAGTTGTTTCCAAACTTGTTCGTACACTTTTTTCAAAGGAACTTTATATGTGTTCGCAATTTTTTTACATTCCTCAAATTCCGGGGCCCTTTGGATAACTTGTCCATTATATATCCCTTCCTTAACAGTTACAGGTCCCCACTCAGTTTGAACTCGTCTAAACGTCCTTTCGGCCCTATACACGGTCAAAGGGTAATATCTTATTCCAAGAGTTGTTGTTTCATTAAGCAATATTTCTTTTATAGTTGCAAGTTTCTCTTGATTACATAGGAGCTGAAGTAACACACCTGGTCTATTTTTCTTCATATAAATGGGTGTATAAAAGACATCATTTGCACCTGCTTCAAAAAGCAAATCCATCACATAACCAAGCCATTCACCTGAAATATCATCAAGATTCACTTCTACTTTGAGCATTTGATCATCAATATGTTCCTCGTTTGGAGGAGGCTGAGAAATCATATAATTCCCCCTATCCGTTATCTATTCCCCTATCACTACTCTTAGTACATTTGGTCGATCTTTAAAGGTTTTGGTTCCTGCCCCATATCCGATTGCTTTTACCTCCATAGATGGAAGCGTACAAAACTCTTCAGCTAAGACGGATACTATGGCTGCTCCAGTTGGTGTCGTTAATTCAAATCGAACATTACTTTGTTCAATCGGAATACCTTTTAACATTTCTAACGTTGCAGGAGCCGGAACAGGATAAATCCCATGATCGATGTGAATTCTTCCCGATCCTACTGGAATTGCAGACGATTTTACTTTTTTTATACCTAACTGATGAAGTAAAATGGCTGCTCCTACAATATCTATAATTGAATCGACGGCACCAACTTCATGGAAATGAACTTTATCGAGAGGTAAACCATGTATATGACCCTCTGCTTCACCGATTTTTCTAAAAACATTTAATGCCGTTTCTGTTACTTCACTCGAAAAACCTGCTGACTCTATTAAATGAACAATGTCTTTGTATGTTCTGTGATGGTGTGCATGATGCTGATGGTCGTTATGATCATGGCCGTGATGGTGACCATGTTCATGATGATGGTCATGCTCATGGTGGTGATCGTGTTCATGATGGTGATCGTGTTCATGATGGTGACCATGTTCGTGTTCTTGTTCATGGTGGTGATCATGTCCATGGTGGTGATGATGATCATGTTCATGGTGATGATCATGTTGTTTTTTTAATATCACATCAAATTTCGTGCTTGTAATACCATTTTTCACAACTTTTTTCCATTGTAGTTCATACTCTTCTTCTATTTTAAGCTTCTTTAATTCTTCTTCAAGATAAACCGGGTCTCCTCCTACATCAATAAGAGCACCAATCATCATGTCACCGCTAATTCCAGAAAAACAGTCTAGATAAAGTGTTTTCATTGTTGTTCTTCCCCTTTTTGAGCTAGTTGATCAATTAAAACTGCATTATATGCTGCTCCAAAGCCATTATCAATATTTACAACGCTAATGCCTGATGCACATGAATTTAGCATGGTTAATAAGGCAGACAATCCATTGAAATTTGCCCCATAACCAACACTTGTTGGTACGGCAAGGATGGGATGACTTACGAGCCCTCCAACGACACTCGGTAAGGCTCCCTCCATTCCAGCAACCACAACGGAAACAGTAGCATTTTGGATCTCTTCTATATGGTCAAATAACCGATGTATTCCTGCTACTCCTACATCATAAAATCTCCTCACATTGCTTCCCAATGCCTCAGCTGTTATTGCCGCTTCCTCTGCAACCTTTAAATCAGATGTTCCTGCACAAACAATAGCAATATAACCTTTGGATCTCACACTTTCCTTTTCATCTTTCCAAAAAAGAATTTGTGCAATCTCATTATAAGTAAATTCAGGATACTCTTTTAAAATGTGTGCTGCTTTTTCTTCAGAAATCCGCGTAACAAGTACATTATTGTCCTTTGAACGTATAGCTTTTATAATAGCTAAAATATGTTCTTTCGTTTTTCCTTCACCATAAACGACTTCCGGGAAACCTTGTCGCTTCTTTCGATGGTGATCAACCTTTGCAAATCCTAAATTTTCATATGTTGAAAGCTTTTCCTTTGCTTCATTGATACTTAATGATCCTGTCTGAACTTGCTTTAAAATATCTTCAAGCATTATTTTCCCTCACCTTAGTTTAAGCTCTTTCCCTAATTATGCTTTATTTAAAAATGCTTTGCTATATCTTTGGCCAATGCCTCATATTTTTTATAGATTTCTAAATAGATATTATGACTATTTTCATCTGGTAAAATTGGAGAACTCATTGGAATATTGTCTTTTATTGTTTCAAAAGAAGGAACTTTTCCAAGAGCGACTAATCCTGTCCACGCTGCACCCCATGCTGCACTATGATGACTCTTGGACACATAAACTTTTTTACCAAATATATCAGCCAGCATTTGAAGCCACAACTTTGATCTGGACAATCCACCGTTCACATAGATCTTCTCAGGTGCACCTGCTTGGCTTTCTAAACTTTGTCCAATTTGATAGAGATTAAATGTAATTCCTTCTAAAACAGCGCGGACGAAATGGTCTTTCTTATGAGTCATATTCATACCAAAAAAATTACCTTTTGCCTGCTGGTTCCATAATGGTGCTCTTTCACCATTGATATATGGAAGAAAAATTAATCCTTCAGCACCTGGAGCTATTTTCTCCGCTAGTTTTGTAAAATCATCAAAACTTCCTTCATAATTTAAAAGTTCCTTCAACCATTGTAATGCTATTCCTCCATTATTTGTTGGACCGCCAATTATTGAATAATCCTCTGTAAAAGCATAGCAAAATGTTTCACGCTTATCGGTTATGCTGAAGCCGCTTGTAAATTGTCTGATGGCTCCACTTGTTCCAGCTGTGATGGCTACTTCCCCTGAAGAAATTGCTCCTATACCTAAGTTAGCTAATTGTCCATCTGCTGCTCCTAATACAAATGATAAATCCTCTGTGATTCCGATTTCTTCTGCAACTTCTTTTTTCATTCCCCGTAAGACCATTGTAGGTGAAGCTACTTCCGAAAGCTGCTCCTTCCTAACACCAATCATCTCTAATAGTTCACGATCCCAATCAAGTGTATGTGCATTCAATAAACCAGTTGCAGCAGCCATTGAATAATCAACTACACGATTGTTAAACCATTTTATAAGGATATATTCCTTAATTGAAACAAAATAGCTTGCCTTCTCATAAGGCTCATATCCTACCTCTTTCATCCATAGTAACTTTGATAGTGGAGTCATTGGATGAATAGGAACACCCGTTTTTTGAAAAACCTCTATTCCATCTTGTTGCTTCAACTTATCTGCCTGCTCAGTACTTCTCCCGTCTGCCCAAATAAGTGCATTCGATAAAGGTTGATCATCATCATTCATACACACTAATGAATGCATAGCAGACGAAAATCCAATTGTAACTAGCTCATTCTTTTGGATATTTGCTTTCTCTATCACATCTCGCACTGCTTTTCTTGCAAAACTCTCAATTTCGATTGGGTCTTGCTCCACCCAACCTTGTTGTGGGTAAAGAGATGTAATGAGTTCTTCTGCTTCTGAGATTACTTTTCCATTCAAATCGAATACAACGGCTTTAACACTTGTCGTTCCAATATCAAGTCCAATAACAAACTCTCTTAACATATCATCATCTTCCTTCAACAATATTCTTTTCCATAGAAAAGGCCTTGGACTAATTTCCAAAGCCTGTTTGATTATAAAAGAACCTTATTCATACTACCGCTCTTATATCCAATTAAATCTAAGGTTATATATTTATAACCGTATTTTGTTAGCTCACTAGCGATCATTTCATGATTTTCAAGAACAAGCTTCATATCATTTGGTTCTACTTCAATTCTCGCCATTTCTTGGTGTGTTCGAACACGAACTTGACGAATATTAAGTGTTTTTAGATATGCCTCTGCTTTTTCAACTTTTGTCAGCTTCTCTATTGTAATCTTTTCCCCATAAGCAATTCTGGAAGAAAGACAAGCAAAGGAAGGCTTATTCCATGTAGGTAAATCAAATTCTCTTGAAAGCTCTCTTATTTCATCTTTAAATAAGTTTGCCTCCTGCAATGGACCACGAATTCCCTTTTCCTTGGCAGCTTTCATCCCTGGTCGAAATTCATTTAGGTCATCTGCAATAACACCGTAAACGATATTTTTAAACCCCTCTTTCTCCATGACAGGGATTAAATGTTCAAATAAGCTGTTTTTGCAAAAATAACATCGATTTCGATCATTTTCTGTGTACCCTGGAATCGCAAGTTCTGACGTTTCGATCACTCTATGATTTGCCCCAATTAATTCTGCTAATTGTTTTGCCTCTTCTAGTTCACTAGAAGGATACGTTTCAGAATCTGCAGTTACAGCCAGGACGTGTTCAGTTCCTAATGTATCAACTGCTACCTTTAACAGAAACGTACTATCTACACCACCTGAAAAAGCGACAACAACTGATTTCATCTCCCGGAGAATTGACACTAAGTTAAGTAGTTTCTCATTCATCGCTGCCTTCTCCTCTCTTTCTATAAAACTAATGATCTTTATTTTAAATTGTCATGCTTCCGAATCCGCCATCTACACGAATAAGGGCTCCTGTTACAAAGCTTGATGCATTTTCTGAAGAAAGCCAAACGGCTGCACCTTGAAGCTCATCCGGGCTGCCAAATCGTTTCATTGGCGTATGATTCATAATAGATTCCACTCGTTCTTCACTTAATATTTTACGATTCTGTTCAGCAGGGAAGAATCCAGGGATAATGGCATTCACGCGAATGCCGTGAGGAGCAAATTCCCTTGCAAGGAATTGTGTCATGCTATTTACTCCTGCTTTTGATACCGAATACGTAAACACTTTCGAAAGCGGTGTTGTTGAAGAAACAGAAGAAATATTGATGATACTTCCTTTTCTTCCTTGTTCAATCATTTTCTTAGCGAAAATCTGACAAGTAATCATCATCCCTTTTAAGTTTACGTCCATAATATCATCCCATTCTTCATCACTTATTTCAAAAAATGGGGTTGAGCTATTTTTACCAGGTGCATTTAGGAGAATATCAAAACCGCCAGACCATTCTTCAATTTCTTTAACTACCTTTTCTAAAGATTCACGGGAGCTAACATCTGCTTGAAAAGCTTTTGCCGTTCCTCCAGCTTCTTCGATTTCTTCTACAACTTGATTTGCTTTTTCAAGATTACGTCCAACAATGGCTATAGATGCTCCATGTTCTGACAGCCCTTTAGCAATTGAAGAGCCCAATACGCTGTTACCACCTATTGCTACAGCTGTTTTCCCTGTTAAATCAAATAAATTAGACATTTTAAAAGTCCCCCTCATTTTATTCAAAAATCAAATGGTATATGTGAAGATCAACGTTTATGTTAAGTTTCCGTCCTCATTAAATGGAAGTTCATAAAGATCTGATATTTGTTCCATACTTGGATGTTTAGCAACATGATCAATCAAAGCTTCTGAAACTTCAATTTCAGCGATCTCTAATGTGTTCTTAATACGAACCATTTTCACCTTTGTAAAATCTAAAATATTACATGTTTTAATGGCAGCTTTAATCGCATCCTTATCATTTGCTAATGTTGTTGCAATTTTCGTCGGTGCACAAACTGTTGAAGTTAATCCGTTAGCATATGTGACTTCCCGATCCATTTTGTCTACAAGGCGTTGAGTGGTAAAATCAGCTGTCCCTACGCCATTGGCATTTCCTTCTGTTTGATGTGTTAAATCAAGAACGACCATTTTATTTACATCTGGTCCCCCCTTAGCATATGGGGTTGGATAACGACCAGTAATATTTGGATCCATTCCATCACCACTAATGTTTTTCCCGATCTCATCAATGACAAGAACATCGATTTGTTCAAAAAACAATTTCGGCAATAGTTGTTTGGCTAATGCCTGAAGAGCAGGCTCCTTTTCCTCGATCTCTTCTACCGGTAGAACCTCAACCCTTGCTACTTTATCAAAGGCATTTTCAAGAGTTGCGACACCGAATAAAATTGGTGTTTTTTCCATCATCATTTTCGCCATTGCAGGTACATTTTCTGCCATATATTTAAACCCTAATTGGTGTGTTGCTTCCGCACCTTTTTGCTTTCCTAAACCGATACTTATCATTTTCATAATACCGCTCTCAACAGGACCTCGAAACGCTGTGTGCGGTTTGATACGGTTGATGACAACAATGCCATCTGCTTGTGAAGCATATTTATCAATATAAACGGGTAATCCATTAGGTAATTCCCCAAGCTTAATTACATCCATGGAGGAACGGATTTCGGCTTTTACACTTTCTTCTGTTACGCCTAGATGAGCTAAAACATCACGCTGGCCATCTGCAGTCGCTCCACCATGACTGCCCATACTTGGAACAATAAATGGAATCGCACCTAAATCCTTTAGAAATTGTACGGTATGTGCAGTGATCTCTACAAGTCGATCCATTCCACGGCTACCAACAGCTATCGCAATTTCCATTCCCGGCTTTATTTTTGAACGAATCGACTCTTGTTGAAATTTTTCATTTAACACTTGTTCTAAATCCTCTATTTTCGTATTGTCAAAATGTTGTTTCACTTTTGCCATCTTTGGAACTGGAATGTCTTTTAATAAATCCTGAAGAATACCCATTATTATCTGCTCCTTTAAATATTAACGTTCTGAAAAATATTTTTTTGCATTATTGAAGCCAATATTTTCAACCATTTGCTTTAGAATGTTTTCATCATTTGGTACTTTTCCTTCTTCAACCCACTCACCAATGATATTGCAGACAATTCTTCTGAAGTACTCGTGGCGTACATATGATAAAAGACTGCGGGAATCAGTTGTCATCCCGATAAAATGACTTAAAATACCTAAATTCGCTAAGTCTGTCATTTGGTTGACCATTCCATCATATTGATCATTAAACCACCAGCCGGAGCCGAATTGTACTTTACCTGGAACTCCTTCTTCAAAGAAGTTGCCAGTCATCGTTCCTAACACATAATTATCTCGCGGATTTAAATTATAAAGAACGGTTCTAGGTAAGCTTCTAGCTTGGTCCAGCGTATCTAAGAAGCGTGATAACCCTTCTGCTAACAATTGATCTCCGATGGAATCAAATCCACCATCAGCACCAATTTGTTCTTTCATATACGTATTATTATTTCGTAATGCACCCATATGCAGCTGCATGACCCATTGTTTATTTGCGTACATTTTTCCTAATTCAACAAGTACATATGAACGATAGCCAATTAGCTCCTCACTTGTAAGTTCTTCATTATTCATACGCTTTGTAAAAATTTGATCTGCTTCATTTTTCGATAATTGTTTATATGCCATTAGTTGAATATCATGATCTGATGCATAACATCCATGCTCAGCAAAATAATCCACTCTTTGTTGTAAAGCTTCTATTAATCCATCAAGAGATTGAATTGTTACACCTGAAACATTCTCTAATTTTTTTAGCCAATCTGAAAAACTGTCTCTTTCAAGATAAAGGGCTTGATCAGGACGAAACGTTGGGGCTACTTCCACTTCAAAAGCTGAATCTTCTTTTAGTAACTTATGGAATTCAAGCGTATCTGTAGGATCATCTGTTGTACCGATAAATTGTACATTTGATCTTTCAATAAAACGGCGAGGTGTAAACTCCTCTTTTTGAAGTTTCTCATTACATTCTTCCCAAATTTCTTGAGCGGTATCAGGAGAAAGAAGCTTTGTAATACCGAAGAATGTTCTTAGTTCCATATGTGTCCAGTGATATAAAGGGTTTCCAAATAAATGCGGTACTGTTTCTGCCCAAGCCTCGAATTTTTCCCAATCACTTGCATCACCTGTAATTAAGGCTTCTTTTACACCGTGGATACGCATCGCACGCCATTTATAATGGTCTCCTGCAAGCCAAAGCTGTGTAATATTTTCAAATGATTTATTTTCAAACATTTCTTTTGGACTTAAATGACAATGGTAGTCAAAAATCGGTAACTCCTTCATGGTGTTATGATAAAGTTTCTCTGCAGTAGAATTTGTTAATAAGAAAGCATCACTTAAAAACGTTTTCATTTTATCTCCTCCGTACCTTTTATTTATGATTTTCCAGGCTGTTTCAGCAAACTTTGTGGTTCTGTAATTAGCATTGGGAGTGGTTGATTTCCGCTCCAGAATGCTCGCTTCCGCGGGGCGGGCGGTGAGCCTCCTCAGCGCACAGCCCCTGCGGGATCTCACCTGTCCCGCTACACCAGCAGGAGTCTCGCACCTTTTGCTCCAATCAACAAAAACGGTTTTGTTCATTGAACTTAATAAAACACCTTTTTCGATTGTGCCTTTATTAAAATTTCCTTTTAGTCATGATTATTTGTGCTATAATTAGGTTATTCTTATTAATTAGTTTACAAAACAAATTAATATGTTATGTGTAGAATATCATTTCTACTTTTACTCGTCAATATTTTATCACTCACTTCTTAAAGGGTTGTTTTTCAACTGAAGTGGCAGAATGTATAATAATTTTTATTGATGTTTAAAGTGATAATTTTTAATAAATTTTAAGGGTGATTTACATGGCAATAGGTGATGCTGCTTTTATAAAAAGTATTAATAGACGTTTAATTATAAGTAAAATTATTGAACAAGGAATGATCTCAAGAGCAGACTTATCAAAAATTACGAAATTAACAAGAGCAACCATTTCTGTACAGGTAGCTGATTTATTAGAAGAAGAGTTAATTGTTGAATCTCAACTAGAACATAATAGTGTCGGAAGAAAACCAATTATGCTTTCAATAAACAAAAAAGCAGGTTATGCATTAGGGATTGATTTGGACCACAAACATATTACATTTACTCTTTCCGACCTAGGGGGAAACCATGTAACGACAGATGTAATTGAGTTAAAAAACTCAGATTATGAGGAGATTCTCATATTATTAGTGAACAAAATCAAACAATATGATGATCTATATTCTGATAGCCGCTTCGGAATTGTAGGTGTCGTAATCGGAATACATGGAACTGTATCCAATGACGAAATAATTAATTTTATTCCTCAGCATAAATGGAAAGATACGGACTTAAAAGGGGATTTAGAAAAAGAACTCGATATGGAAATCCATATCGAAAATAACGCAAACTTATGCTCATTTGCAGAAAGAGTATTCAAACATCATCAAAGTGAGAATTTAATCAGTATCAGCATGTACTCAGGCATTGGATTAGGTGTATTAATAAATGGAGAGCTTCTTAAGGGATACCATGGTTACGCTGGAGAAATGGGACATATGATCATCGTACCCGATGGAAAGCCCTGTAACTGTGGAAATTCAGGTTGTTGGGAATTATATGCTTCTGAAGCTAGTATCTTAAACCAACTAAAAGAATTACATTCAAATCAACATCTAACATATCAGGATATCCAAAAGCTTATCAAGGATCAAGATAAAGAAACATGCGTTATACTAGATCAATTTATTAAATATGTTGCCATTGGTTTAAACAATATTATTAATTTACTAAATCCGGAAACAATCGTTTTAAATAGTGAATTATTGAAGATATATCCTGAGGCAATTCAAAAAATTGAATCAAACCTTACTTCATCAATAAGCAACTATAATGAAATATTCATTTCTGATCTAGGAAAACATGCAGCAGCAATGGGCGCCTGCTCTCTGGCCATTAAAAACTTTTTAGATGTTCCTGATATTCGTTTAAACATAGAAGACCTAGATCTTTAAATATAATAAAAACCTACTCTTTGGAAGCTAAAGGGTTTAAGTTTTGAGGTGCTTTTCTGAAATATAAAGCAGAAATAACAAAATTTTAGACAGAGCAGTTGGTAGATTAAAATGTAAAAACTCACCGCATATGGTGAGTTTTCTTTATAAGGCTTATGAAACCTAGTCCGTTCGGAAAATCAGAGAAAATGGGCTTCATTAAGGTGATGATGACTATATCCCTTTGAAAAATCAAAGAAAGTGATCTTCATTAAAACGAAATAGGTCAAATCTCTTTGAAAAAATAGAAGAAATAGTTTTATAGCAAATGCATTTGTTCCATCAACCTTAACCATTTAGGAATAAAAAACTTTAACATATACAGTTAATTTGGCCGTTTTTCTTATTTGTACAATGATTGTTTTCCATCATAAAAAAAATGATGTCAATTGTCATGTCAGAACGATCAAAAATGTTCATTACCCTTGATAAATAAAGAAAATGACGTGTACCAAATTACACGTCATTTCTTATGTCATTTATTAAGAATGCACCCGAAAACGGAACCCTTTGTTTGAAAGCAAAGTTAGGTTTTTTAATACAATGTTTGAAATTAAGACATCCAGTTTGTATGAAAAACTCCTTCTTTATCAATACGTTGATACGTATGAGCACCGAAATAATCACGTTGTGCTTGTAATAGATTAGCAGGCAATGTTTCACTACGATAACTATCATAATAGGCAATTGCACTTGAGAAAGCAGGAACTGGAATTCCATTTTCTACGGCTAAAGAAATAACTTTACGCAATGCTCCTTGATAGTTTGCAGCAATTTCGTTGAAATACGGATCTAGTAACAAGTTTGCCAATTGAGGATCACGATCATAAGCATCTTTAATTTTTTGAAGGAATTGCGCACGAATAATACATCCGCCTCTGAAAATCATCGCGATATCCCCATAACTAAGATTCCAATCGTATTCTTCGGAAGCAGCTCTCATTTGAGCAAAACCTTGAGCATATGAGACAATTTTACTTAAATATAAAGCTTCACGAACCGCTTCAATTAATTCATCTTTATTAGCTTTAAATGAAGCTACTTCAGGACCTTTTAATAGTTTGCTAGCTTTTACACGTTCATCCTTCATGGCAGAAAGAAAGCGAGCAAAAACTGATTCTGTAATAATTGGAAGCGGGGTACCTAAATCAAGAGCATTCTGACTTGTCCATTTCCCTGTTCCTTTTTGACCTGCTGTATCAAGAATCACATCTACTAATGGCTTTCCTGTCTCTTCATCAACTTTTGTAAAGATGTCAGCTGTAATCTCAATTAAATAGCTATCTAATTCACCTTTATTCCACTCAGAAAATACATGGTGAAGCTCATCTGCACTTAATCCAAGTACATTTTTCAGAATAAAATAGGCCTCACATATTAATTGCATATCGCCATATTCAATACCATTGTGAACCATTTTCACATAATGCCCAGCACCATTAGGACCTATATACGTAACACAAGGGTCTTGATCCACTTTTGCCGAAATCGCTTTAAAAATTGGCTCTACTAGTGTATATGCTTCTTTTTGACCGCCAGGCATAATAGAAGGACCTTTAAGCGCTCCCTCTTCCCCGCCTGATACACCTGTTCCTATAAAGTGTATACCTGTTGATTCCAATTCTTTGTTACGTCTAATTGTATCTTGAAAGAACGTATTTCCGCCATCTATTAAAATATCGCCTTTTTCTAGATATGGCTTTAAAGAATCAATTGTTGCATCAGTAGCACTACCTGCCTTAACCATCAACAATATTTTGCGTGGCGTTTCCAACGAATCAACAAACTCTTTAATCGTTTTTAAGCCAACAAAATTCTTTCCTTCAGCTTCGTTCTTTAAAAATTCCTCTGTTTTATCAAAAGACCGGTTAAAAACAGAAACGGAATAACCTCTACTTTCAATATTTAAAGCAAGATTTTTTCCCATTACAGCTAATCCAATAACACCGATTTGTTGTTTTGACATCGTTATTTTCCTTTCTGAATAAATTCACATTTGATTATCAGTTAAAAAAGATGACTTAAATAAGATTTGTTAATTAATTTGTTTTGTAAACTAATTAATAATAAAAAGATACCATTTAATATGTTATTGTGTCAATATGACAAGAAGAAAGGATATTAATTGTGGTGTTTATATAAGATCTAATAGTAACGAGAGACCGCCTCTCTCAGCATAGCTGCATTACAGGAAGCTGAATGTCAGTTAGGACTTACAAAAGCTTGATCACTGTATAGCTGAACACTTTTAAAACCAATGGATGATCGGTTTAATAGTTGGAGAAAATACACTTGAAAGGAGTGTATTTGATGAGAAAGCAAAAAAACGCAGCAGCTGATAAACCAACAATTGCAGAGGGAATGAATACTGAGGATGAATTGCAAAAAGATGCCACCCCTGAGGAAATTTCTAAAGGGGAATATACGAATGTAACAACTCTCTCTTTAGATGAAAATGATCCAAGCTAATTTATTTCTTACAAATTCTTTTACACCGTTATTTTCAAACGGTGTTTTTATTATTTTCTTTCTAATAATTTTTAATATAGTTTAGCATTTATCGGAGGAAAAAATGTACAAAATTCTATTTGGGCTGTTGAACTTCACTATAAAAGAAAAAACGTCTTAAATCCTATAATAAAAAGGATTTAAGACGTTCATCGTTCATGATTCTTACAAAGCTACAGTATATCCTTTAGCTCCCTTTTTCAGTTCCTGCCCATTTACATACAATTTACGTTCTTCATTTTCAGGTAAATAGAAGCTAAATGATTCATACGGAAGCTTGTATTCCCCTTCAATTTTATAGCTAACTTCTATTTTTTCAGAATCTGAATTCATTTGAATCGAAACAATTGTATGGTTTTCTTGGTAGTTAGCTGAAATACCATCATCCTCATACAGCTCATAAGAAGTATGGCCGGATTCTTTAACTGGAAATAACAAGAATCCTCGCTCATCTTTTTCTTTATTCAAGAACGTAGTATCTGCATCATTAATTGGAATAATGCTGCCTCCTTTAATTAATAAAGGATTATATTCTAATGGTGCCGGGATCGTCACAGTTTGACCACCTTCATACCATTCAGCTGTATGGTAATCATACCAACCGCCTTCATATGTTGGTAAATAGACTGTTCTTTCTCTTTGTCCTTCTTCAACAACTGAAGCAACAAGCATAGATTCACCTAACATGAAGTCATCATTTTCTTCAAATGTTTTTACATCTGATTCAAACTCATAAAAAGTAGGACGCAGGATTGGCTCGTACTTTTCATGTGCTTTGTATAAAGCCGTATAAAGATACGGGATGATGCGCTGACGGAACTTGATTAAATTTCGAATAGTATCAGTTGTCTCTTCATACATCCAAGGTACATTCACTGATTTGTCGTCGTTCCATGAATGAATCGTAAAACGAGGATGGAAAATCCCGTTCTGTACCCATCTGACTAATAATTCTGGCTCTGGAGCCGGGCCTGAGAATCCGCCAATATCATGTCCAATATTATATATACCTGACATGCTTAATCCAAGCCCCATTTTAATATTGTATTTTAAAGATTTCCAGCTTGTATAGTTGTCACCAGACCATGTTTGCACATAACGCTGCATCCCTGGGCTTCCTGATCTTGAAATCAAGTATGGTCTGATCTCAGGAGCGTATTCTTTTTGTGCTTCATAAGAAGCTTTCATCATTAATAGCGGTTGGAGAGCACGTACAGCTTCAAAGTTAATTTTCTCTCCAAAACCATTACATTGTGCATCTTTTGACCAAATTTCGAATTCATTATTATCATTCCATGTGGAATCGATCCCATATTCCAGCAACTGTTCTGTTACTTTTTGTTTCCACCAATTAACAGACTCTTCATTTGTAAAATCAACATATGCACCGACTTCATCCCAGAATTGAGACATTTCTGTGTTTCCATCACCATTTTTAATAAACATCTCTTTTTCCTTCAACTCACTGAAAAGCGGGTGATCTTTTAATAAAGCAGGTTTAATATTCGCACAAAGTTTTACACCTTTTTCATGATATTCATTTATAAATCCTTTAGGATCCGGAAACTTATCTGTGTTCCAGTTAAAAACGTAACGCTTATCTCCTATTGATGTATACCCTGAAGATAACTGAAAAGAATCACAGATGATATCATGTTCTTCACATTCTTCAATAAACTTTTTCAACTGATCCTGTGCATCAGGGGCATCGGTATAGGTCATTGTCGAACCAGAGTATCCAAAACTCCATTTTGGAGCAAAGATTGTTTTACCAGTAAGCCAAGAATATTTTTTCACAACATCTTTCACTTCTGGCCCTAAAATAATATAATAGTCCAAATCCCCATCCATTGATTGATAATAACGATACCAACCATGATAATTATCCATTTCATTTCCCATATCAAAAATGCTTTGTGCCATATTATCATAGAAAATCCCAAACGAAATACCTGTTTGTTTATTTCTAGTAATATAGAATGGAATATGTTTATACAATGGATCTGTATATTGAGCATCATAGCCCATTGGATCAATACTTAACATTCGATAACGTTTACCATATCGATCCATTTCTCCGCTTTTTTCACCCAATCCATAATACTGTTCATCTTTCGTACGTTGGAGATAGTGAAAAATTCCTTCTCCTAATGAACCGTCAAAATTATAGGATTGTGTGTTACGGTCAGCAGCAATTTGCTTCACATTTCCTTCACTGTCTTTTGCATACCAGGTAATTTTAAATCCATCTAAATTAATATTCAGCTTTAACAATTCCGTCTCAACTGTGCAATATCTTCCATCTTTTTGGAACGTGTATTCCGGTAGTGAATATGGGGATAAATCAAGTCGGTCTCTTCCCTTAAGAGGCACGTCATCCATTCCTGGAGCGACTAGCCATGTATTTTTCACCTCTAACTGATCACTTTTGGTCATCAATACTCGTATCATATCTTGTTCTAACACCATAATTCGGGCTAGCACATCTGAATTTTCTAATTTGAATGTTAACACATTACTCTTTTCATCTAAAAACTGAAATTGATAATTTTCTCTTAAAGACATTCGATTCACCCTTTTTCTGTAAGTTATCTGTTTATAAGAGTTTCGTCATTTATTTTTAGAAAAACTTGGCGAAAGCCCTAGTTTTTCTTTTACTATTATCCATAAAATTTTTATACAAAGCAGATAGCAGGTTACTAACCTGCATCTCTACTTTTAATAACCGAGCATTCTTGGCAGAACCATACTGATTTCTGGTATATACGTAACCAGAAGCAAGACAATAATTATACAAATATAAAATGGAATTAGCGGCTTTATCACATCTTCTAAATCTAAATTAGCAACACTTGCACCAACAAATAGAGCACTTCCAACTGGAGGTGTAATATTACCAATACTTAAGTTCAAAATTAGCATAATTCCAAAATGAATCGGATCCATTCCAAAACTCGTTACAATCGGTAAAAAGATTGGTGTAAAGATAAGAACAGCTGGAGTAATATCCATGAATGTTCCAATAATTAACAAGAATATATTGATAATGAGAAGAATAATAATTGGATTATCTGAAATCCCCATTATCATTTCACTAATCGCAGTTGGAATACCTGTGAAAGCCATTACCCATGACATAATAGATGAAGCAGCTACAAGAAGCATAATGACAGAGGTAATCTCCACTGTTTCCATAATTATTCTAGGTAAATCTGATAATTTAACCGTACGATAAATCATTGCCAAAATAAATGTATATGCTACAGCTACTGCAGCAGCTTCAGTGGCGGTAAAAATCCCGCCTAAAATCCCGCCGATCACGATAACAATCAACATTAAGCTTGGGATGGCATCGAAAAACGTCTTAAGTGCTACTTTAAAAGGTACTCTTTCTGAAACAGGATACTTTCTGCGTTTGGCAATAATAAAACCAACAACAATACAAGCTAATCCCCATAAAATCCCTGGTAAATAACCTGCAATAAATAAAGCAGCTACAGACGTTCCTCCACTAACTAGTGAATAAAGAATCAAGGCTCCACTTGGTGGAATAATTAATCCTGTTGGTGCAGAAGCAATATTCACTGCAGCTGAAAATTTTGGATCATAGCCTTCTTTCTTTTGTAACGGCCCCATTGTACCGCCAATTGCTGCAGCAGCTGCAACAGATGAACCAGAAAGAGAGCCAAAAAGCATATTACCAAGTACATTTGCATGAGCTAAAGAGCCTGGCATTTTACCAACAAGCACCTTTGCAAAATTTATGAGACGCTCAGCAATACCGCCATTATTCATCAAGATCCCTGAAAGAATAAAAAACGGTACAGCTAACAACGTAAAACTATCAAGTCCAGTTACAATTTTTTGTGATGCTGTAAAGATTGCCATATCCATTGGCAAAATGGTAAGAATCGTAACCATAGAAGCAATCACAATACTAACCGAGATAGGCACACTTAGAACAAGCATGAGAATAAATACAACAACTAAAACAAGTCCCGCCTGTAATGCCATAATGCTCACTCCTTTATTCTAGATACCCCTAGAGTTAAAAATTAATCAATCTGAAATTGGCTTTTGTTTTGTGAAATACTCCTTTACATGGAGTATTAAGTAAAATAGAAATAAAATCCCCGAAACGATTAGACTCAAATATAAATACTCCATTGGCATTCCTAATGCTGATGAAACCTGACCTACTGCATTTTGGTAAGCTTTTGTTCCACCAAAAAGAAGGATCACTGCAATAAACACCAAGACAATTGCCTCAACGAGTAATTGCACAAACACTTGATATTTTGCAGGTATTTTTCTAGCAACAAAAACAACTGCTAAATGTTTCTTTCTTCCGTACGCATAGGCTGAACCAACCATTGTCAGCCAAATAAGAGAATATCGTAAAAACTCCTCTGATACAGTACTAGGAGAATTTAGAACGAAACGAGTAAACACTTGCCAACAAGCAATTAAGACCATAACGATCATTAAGGAGCATGTTAAAAACGCTGTAACCCTATCCACTATTTTTCTCATAGGATCGTCACCTTCTCTCATATTTTTTAGGCCTCTCTTTCTGAAATGAACCAATCAGAAAATAGAGGCCTAATATTCCTATCACTTATTTTAGATGGCTTTGGAAGTCATCGAAGTATTTTGCATTGGTTTCATTTTCTGCTTTAAATGTCTCATGAAGTGGTGCTGCTGCATCAATAAATGCCTGTTTATCTATTGTATAGAACGTTACTCCCATTTCTTCTGAAGCTTTAATAGATTCTTCAACTGCTTTATTCCATACATCTTTGTGACTTTCAGATGAAGCTGTTGCTGCATCTTGAATTGCTTTTTGCTGATCTTCTGATAATTTATCCCACATGTTAGTGCTTACAATCAGCACATCAGGTACATATTGGTGTTCAGTATAGGTATACGCCTTAGCAACCTCACCATGTTTACTATTCGTTAAAGCTGTCTCATTATTTTCTGCACCGTCAATTACTCCTTGTTGAAGAGACGTATAAACCTCGCCATAAGACATAGGCGTTGGCGCTCCACCCATTGCTTCAATCATTGAGATAGATGTTGGGCTTTCTTGTACACGAATTTTTAAACCTTTCATATCAGCAGGAGATTCTACTTGTTTGTCAGCTGTGTAAATACTGCGCTGACCTGCATCATACCAGCCGATAGCAACGAAGCCTTGATCTTTTGTTCCTTGGAAAATTTCTTGAACAGCTTCACTATTATCCATTACTTCATGGTAATGCTCTTTGCTTTGGAATACATATGGAAGTGAGAAAATAGCATAGTTTGAATCAAACGCTTCCAATGCACTCGCACTTACCTTTGCCATATCAAGTGTTCCTGATTTTACAAGCTCAATTACATCACGCTCTTGACCAAGCTGTCCATTTGGAAAAACTTCAACCTTAACATTTCCTTCTGAGTTTTCTTCACTTAGTTTTGAAAACTCCACTAATGATGTATGAACTGGATGATCTTCCGGCTGATTGTGTGCTAATCGTAAAGAAACTGCTTTTTCACTACCGCCTTCTGCATTATTTCCTCCAGCACTATTTGATCCACATGCAGCTAATAATGATAAAGATAGAATACTAGTTGCAGCAATTGAAAATATTTTTTTCATTTTCATAAGATATTTCCCCCTAGCTTTTGTTTAATGTTTTAAAATATTCTAACTGTAATCCCTTTCAACACTACTCAAAAAAATATTTGTTATGAAGGAATGACCTTTAACTTCAAAAAACGTTTTCATTATTTAATGATAAAGGGTTTCCATTCCTGTTCCAACAAATATAACAACGTTGTTATTACATTTCCTATCCTACATGATGAAAGCCCTTTTTTCAAGTAGTTTTCGACAAAAAATTTATGAAAATACCATTGAAAGCGTTTGACATTTCTCTTTTGACCTGTAAAAATATGAATATATATTTTAAATACGTGATTATTATTAACAACGTTATCAAACGTTGTTATTCGAATATAAAAATAAATGTTTAGTTGGTGAATTCTCATGACAATAACGATAAAGGATATTGCAAAACAAGTTGGCGTTAGTTATTCAACTGTTTCTAAAGCTCTAAATGATAGCCCGCTTGTAAAACAGGAAACAAAGAATAAGATTATAAAATTAGCAAAAGAGATGGGTTATGAACCAAATTATGCGGCTCAAAGACTTGTCTCCAAACAATCAAAAGTTATTGGTTTAATTTGGCCAACATTAGAGCGAGTTGCCCCTTCTACTTTAATAACAAAAATTAATGAAGAAATTAGTAAACATAACTATTCAATGATCCTCTCCATTAACTCAATTGAGGAATCAATTGAAATGTTTAAACGATTCCAAGTAGATGGAGTCATCATATTTAATAGAGATAACTTTGAAATGCCAAAAACATTTCCAATGCCTGTTGTGTCCTATGGTGTTAATAGAAATAAGTCTATCCCTGTTATTGATGTAAATTATAAGGAAGCCATGCATACTGCTGTAGAATACTTACATCATCTTGGCCATGAAAACATTGCTTTTCTTGGAGACTTTTCTTTTATCGATGAAAGACAGGTCGAAAAATATTATGGATTCCAGCAAGCAATGGAAAAATTCGGTTTAAAAATTAGCAGTCAAAACTTGGTCAATACCGGTGGACTTGATTGGTATGATGGTTATATGGCAACGAATCGCCTTTTAAGCTCACCATTTCAACCTACAGCAATTATCGGAACGAGTTATGATATTAGTGCCGGAATTATCCGCGCTTTAAGACAGGCGAATTATATTCTACCTAAGGATATGTCAGTTATTAGCTATGATAATATTCCTCAAATGGAAAATTTAGAGGTTCCATTAACAAGCGTCGGAGTTCCTGTTGAAGAAATTGCTCAAAATATGGTGCAAACGTTGTTAAATTATATTAAAGAACCGGATTCAGTTCCACTTAGTCAAACGTTAATACCTAAAATTAATGAAAGAACTTCCTGTGCCAGAGCTGGTAAATTACCATTAGAACAATAAACACAACTTTGTAAATCTGTCTTTAATGACATATATACCTTTTAAGAAGATTCCTGCATAATCAGGAATCTTCTCTTTTTATTTTTCCTCGAACTTAATTCAAAATTGGTATATCTGATGTGCTAGAGTTCTGACCAGTTGCAGCTTCTATCGCAACCTCAAGTTCAGCTATAAACCGATGTTTTTCGATGTCAGACCAACCAAATTGGGCTCCCATATATTCGCATACATTAAATTTCCATTTTCTAACGGAATCAATATCAAACAAGAGACTTCCGGTTCTTCTAAAGTAAAAATCTACTGGGGTAGCTGCCATCTCATATTCAATTGCATAAAGTAACTTAGCAAAAATAACTAATGGAATGTCATACTTTTTCGCTTCTTCTTTCTTTTCATTTAGCAATCCAAATACAACCGGAGCATTTGACCCATAAAATGAAGCAAGATGAATAGCATCTTCTTTCGATAACCCTGCTTCTACTCCTTTTCCTGCTGTATCTTGGACAAACTTTGCGTAATTTTTTGAACCTCCAACATCTCCTCCAGAAATAGGAAGTTTCAATGTTTGGCATCCTTTAAAAGTTCTGCCTTCTTCTGATTGGAATTTCTGTGCAACAACATTCACAATTGTTTCAGCCATTTTTCGGTATCCTGTTAGTTTTCCACCAGCAATTGTAATCAAGCCTGATTCAGATTCCCAAATTTCATCCTTACGTGAGATCTCTGAAGGATCTTTCCCTTCTTCCAGGATAAGCGGACGAACTCCAGCCCAAGATGATTCCACATCATTTCTCGTAGCCTTTACTTCAGGGAACATAAAATTAATTGCATCAATAATGTAATCAACATCCTCTTGAGTAATTTCCGGAGACACGGGATCATCATGATAAAATGTATCTGTTGTCCCTACGTAAGTTTTTCCATTTCGCGGGATCGCGAATATCATCCTTTTGTCCTCTTTTGTATCAAAATAAATGGCTTGTTTTAACGGAAAGCGAGACTGATCAATAACGATATGAACACCTTTTGATAAGATCAAGCCTTTCCCTTTTTTAGATCCATCTTTTTCCCTTAATCCGTCTACCCATGGACCAGTTGCATTAATGACTTTTTTTGCTCTTACTTCAAACGTTTCACCTGTTAACTGGTCTTCAACAATGACTCCAACTACCTTGCCGTTTTCATATAGAAAATCCTGGACTTTGGCATAATTTATCGCCTTTGTTCCTTTCTCAACTGCAGCCTTTAACACTTCTATTGTTAACCTTGCATCATCTGTACGATATTCAACATAGTATCCTCCGCCCTTTAAACCATCTTTTTTAATTAATGGTTCTCGTTTCAGCGTTTCTTCTACATTAAACATAACTCTACGTTCGCTTTTTTTCACTCCTGCTAAGAAGTCATACACTCTTAGTCCAATAGAAGTCATAAATTTCCCAAAAGTTCCTCCTTCATAAAACGGAAGCAGCATCCACTCTGGTGTTGTAACATGCGGGCCATTTTCATATACGATGGCTCTTTCCTTTCCGACTTCTGCAACTACCTTAAAATCTAACTGCTTTAAATACCTTAATCCTCCGTGTACTAACTTTGTAGAACGACTAGATGTACCTGCTGCGAAGTCCTGCATTTCAACTAATGCTGTATTCATACCTCTTGTTGTCGCATCAAGAGCGATTCCTGCTCCTGTAATCCCCCCGCCAATGACTAATAAATCAAATGAATTCCCTGATAAGTCAGAGATCATACTGTTTCGCTTCAAATTGGTTAACATATGTTTTTCCTCCTTATATACGTAAAAAAAGAGACCGCGAACAGCATTATCCAAAAATAGATAATGTGTCGTGGTCTCTCCGTTTCTCAATACCGTTTATTAACTTATCTGTATTATACCAAATTTCGTTCAATTTGGGTATAGCAAATTTAAAATATAATCATTTAAATGCCATAGCTGCATGAACCGCCTTTTTCCAGCCATCATATAGCTGATCACGTTTATCTTTCGTCATATTAGGCTCGAATTGTTGATCAATAGCCCACTGTGACTCAATTTCCTTCTGACTTTCCCAATATCCAACAGCTAATCCAGCAAGGTATGCTGCTCCAAGTGCCGTAGTTTCATTAATCACTGGTCTTTCCACTTGAACGTCTAATATGTCACTTTGGAATTCTAATAAGAAGTTATTCTTGACTGCCCCGCCGTCGACTCGAAGTGTTTTTAGCTTGATCCCTGAGTCAATCTCCATTACAGATAATACATCTTTTGTTTGATAAGCAAGTGATTCAATCGTTGCACGTATAAAATGCTCTTTGCTCGTTCCGCGAGTTAAACCAAAAACAGCCCCTCGTACCTCACTATCCCAATAAGGTGTACCAAGGCCAACGAAGGCTGGAACTACATAAACACCGTCTGTTGAGTCTACTCTTTTTGCATATTTTTCACTATCACTAGCTTGATTCAAAATTCTCATTCCGTCTTTAAGCCATTGAATGGCAGCACCTGCAATAAAAATACTTCCTTCAAGTGCATACTCAACTTTTCCATTTATTCCCCAAGCAATAGTCGTTAATAAACCATGCTCAGATTCAACTGCTTTTTCACCAGTGTTCATTAGCATAAAGCATCCTGTTCCATAGGTGCTTTTCCCCATCCCTTTTTCAAAGCAAGCTTGTCCAAACATGGCAGCTTGCTGATCACCCGCTGCTCCTGCAATTGGAACTTCCTCACCAAAGAAATGATATCCAACCGTATGAGCATAAATTTCAGAAGATGATCTCACTTCTGGTAACATCGAAGCTGGGATATTTAAGATTTTTAATAATTCTTCATCCCATTTCAGCTCATGTATATTAAACATCATCGTTCTGGAAGCATTACTATAATCAGTAACATGCGCTTTACCACCGGAAAGCTTCCAAATAAGCCATGTGTCAATTGTTCCAAACAACAATTTTCCCTCTTCAGCCTTACTCCTTGCCCCGTCAACATTGTCTAATATCCATTTTACTTTTGTACCTGAGAAATAAGGATCAATTAATAAACCAGTTTTTTTACGAATCGTATTTTCATATCCTTCTTGCTTCAGCTCTTCACAAATATCACTAGTCTGCCTTGACTGCCAAACAATGGCATTATAAACAGGAGCACCTGTCTCTTTATCCCACACGACCGTTGTTTCTCGTTGGTTCGTAATTCCAATTCCAACAATTTGTTCAGCGCTGATATTTGTTTCTGATAAAACAGTTGCAATGACAGCAAGAACAGATCCCCAGATCTCATTTGCATTATGTTCAACCCATCCGGCATGCGGAAAATATTGAGTAAATTCTTTTTGGGCAATATGGACAATCTCACCTTTTCTATTAAAAATAATGGCTCTTGAACTAGTTGTCCCTTGATCTAATGATAAAATGTATGTTTCCATCTATAGTCCTCCTACAATAAAAGCTGCCAGTGTAATTGTTATTTTTAGAAAAACTTGACTTATCGCTATAGCATTACTTAGCAAGAGTATTTTGCTTGCATAGAATGGCTTATACTCTATGAGTGCAAGTCCAAATGGCAAAAGCCTTTGTTTTTCTACTATCATCCATAAAATCTTATGTTTTCTGATAGTACAAAAAAAGAAGATTCGACAGAAAACACCCTATGTTTGGCATTTGTCTGTGAATCTCCTAATCTCCGTCACACTCATTAACTTGTATTAAATTATATCCCGATTATGGAAACGATGTCAAATGGTTTTAAAATTTAAAATAACACCGATCACTTCTGGAGAGTTCCGTTTTTAGGTGCTTTCCTTAATATAATCGCCGAATGACGAACGATTAGACATAGTGATTGGTTTTATTAAAGCTTTAAAAAATCGCGGCATAGGGGGATGATGACATAGTCCCTTTGGAAAAACAGAGAAAGTGGTCTTCATTACGGCGATGATGACCTAATCCTCTTGGAAAACCAAAGAAAATGGTCTTCATTACGGCGATGATGACCTAATCCCTTTAGAAAACCAAAGAAAATAGTCTTCATTACGGCGATGACGACCTAATCCCTTTGGAAAACCAAAGAAAATGATCTTCATTACGACGATGATGACCCATCCCTTTAGAAAACCAAAGAAAATGGTCTTCATTACGGCGATGACGACCTAATCCCTTTGGGAAACCAAAGAAAATGGTCTTCATTACGGCGATGACGACCTAATCCCTTTGGGAAACCAAAGAAAATGGTCTTCATTACGGCGATGACGACCTAATCCCTTTAGAAAACTAGAGAAAAAAGTTTTGATAGCAACAACCTTGATAAACAGAACGCTTTCTTATCACTTTCGGTGTTTTTCTACTTAAATTTTCTTTCCTACCTCATGGTCTGGTGAGGTTTTGTTACCGGTTGATGCTTCGTATCCAACCATATACTTTCCTTTTTTAGCATTTTTTACAGCATCCGGCATCTTGTATTGATCTAAATCATCCTGAAATTGCTTCTCTTTCATACTATACCCCTTTTATTAAAGTTATTGTTATTTCTGTAACATTATCTCCAAACTGGTTATAACGATGAATGGTAATTTTCTACAATAACGACATATCAATAAAAAATACAAAAGGGTATAGGAATCCAAACATTGGCATAACCATGATTGATTTTTCTTTTACTCTGCCTTCCTCATCCTTGCTGCCGCCTGAGTTAATATGAGTAGAATTAAGATTACATTTTTAATTGCAGGCAATGGAAAAAACAATAGTAAGTTTAGAACGCTAATCGCTAACGTATTTCGAAAAATTACAAGAAGTCCGGGCAAACAATTTGAAAGTGTTTAAAACCAACCCACAACTCTCTGCAACCCCCAGATGAGGTGGATAATCCTTAAAGGCAATCGCAATTCCCAACATTGGTACGTATTTAAATACTAGGAAATACATAGTTCCTGGTAATGCAAGAAGGTATAAATACTTATCTTTTTACAATTAGTCTATAGAGGCTTTTTAATTTCGCCTCCTTTTTTTGTAAATGGTTACTTTTTGTTGTATATCAATTTCTCTTTCCAGTTTGGCACCTTCCTTTTTTAATAAAATTCATTCTGCATTTACTTCTTTGATTAATTCAAAAGTATTACACCCTTGCATTTCGTGCAATGATATCTTTTATTTTAAATGTTTATTTCTTTCCCGGATCACATCGCTACTCCGTCACCGACCGGCAAGCCAAACTGATCATTAACCAACCCGCACAAAAAATTATAGAGGCTATAGCAAGTGATGACACTGATGGTGCAAAATTATTACTTAAAAAACATATTGAAAATACAAATCATCAGTAATAATGGTTTGGAGACCTTTTTAAAAATCGTAAACACCCATTCACAATATCAATATAGGTTTTTATTAATTATGAAACATTGTATTGTGTACATAAAAATATGTTTTATAGTAATCGCAGAGAACCTCGAAGTTTATCACCATTAAATGAAATGCAACCCGAATGATAGAGACAACTAACATTCGGGTTGCATTTTTTTAAGGTGATCATTCATTTACTTAATTCGTTTTTATTTTTATAAACTTTCTTTTTCCCACTTGTACAATTAATTCACCTGTAATTGAGACTTGTAATTGCGGATCTACTACTTTTTCTCCATCAAGCTTCACTCCACTATTACCAATCATTCTTCGAGCTTCACTTTTAGAGCTTAGTAATTTTAATTCAACAAGTAGATCTAAGATAGGTAATTTCATTTCCCCTTCCCAAATAACAACTGGAATCTCATCGGGCATCGTTCCTTTTTGGAAGACAGAAACGAAATGACTTTCTGCCTTTTCTGCTGCTTCATCTCCGTGGTACATTCGAACAATCGTTTTAGCAAGCAGCATTTTTGCATCTCTTGGATGTAAAATACTGTTCTGTACCTCTTCCTTTATTTTTTTGATCATATCTGGTGTAAAATCAGTCACTAGCTCAAAGTATTTACTCATTAATTCATCTGGAATTGACATCACCTTTCCATACATTTCTTGAGGGCTTTCATCAATCCCAATGTAGTTGTTCTTCGATTTAGACATTTTCTCAACACCGTCTAGCCCCTCTAACAATGGCATTAATAGGGCGACTTGCTTTTCTTTTCCAAACTTTTCTTGGAAATGTCTTCCCATTAAAATATTAAAATGCTGGTCAGTCCCACCTAGTTCAATGTCATTTTCTAAAACAACGGAATCGTATCCTTGCATTAATGGGTAAAAGAATTCGTGCAATGATATTGGCTTATTAAAAGCGATTCTTTCCTCAAAATCATCTCTTTCTAAAAGTCTTGCAACCGTTATTTTTCCGGCTAATTGAATCACATCCTCGAAATTCATTTTAGATAACCATTTAGAATTGTAGTGCAATTCAACCTTTTCCATATCGATAACCTTTTCAAATTGGTCAAAGTATGTTTTCGCATTGTGCTTTACTTCTTCATCTGTTAGCTGCTTTCTAGCAATAGATTTTCCAGTTGGATCACCAATTTTCCCTGTAAAATCACCAATAATGAGCTGAATAATATGGCCATTTTCTTGGAATTGTCTCATTTTATTTAAAACAACGGTATGACCAAGGTGAACATCTGGAGCTGATGGATCTAACCCTAATTTGATTTTTAAGGGACGATTCTCAACAATTGATTTTGCAATTTTAGCTTCTAATTCTTCAGTCGGGATAATCTCCTGTACACCTTGACTGTATAGTTCAAGTTGCCTTTTTACTTCTAATAATTGTTCTTCAGTTAATTTCATATTTATTTCCCCCATCTTTAACTCCTCCTAGTAAAAAATATAAAAAACCACATCCCTAAAAAGGGACGTGGTTTAACTTTTGCACGCGGTACCACCCTTATTAAAGAATCATGATTCTTCCGCTCAATAGTTAACGGCTTTCAACCGTTCTTTGCTGCAAATTACTGCAACAAAGAAAGCTCAAGGACTGTAATTCGTGCTATCTATGTATCGATTCACACCACCCATCGACTCTCTGTTTACATGGAGATAGCTACTACTTCTTTTCCTATCATCACTTATTAATATTTAATTTTTTGTTAGAACCCATTATCTCTTATGACTTTTCTAAGTAGTTTTGCAAGCGTTACTTGTTCTGATACTTCTAAACCAGAAACAATGCCAACTTCACCTTCATGAAAACGCGGATACAGCTCCTCTATCACTTGCTTGCCTTTTTCGGTCAATAAAACAAAGGTATTTCTTCGATCTTTTTCATCAACTTTACGGTAGCAAAGCTCTTTTCGTTCTAATGTGTTTGTTATATTACTTATTGTGGCTTTTGACACACCAGCTGATTCTGCCAGTTTTTTTGTTTCGAGTGAGTCCCATATCCACAGATCATACAGGATAGAAAAGGAAGTCCAAGAAAGACCATATTCTGCGAGTACCTCTTGCTCCATTTTATTCCTTAACCCTTGTGCTGCCCTATATATATTCGTTACAACTGCTATGGCTTCTAAATTAAGTGAATCCAATGGTAACTTTGTCAATTGACTGATTGTATCTACTTCTTCTGGGAGTAATTCTCCATCACCATTATAGATATGAATAATAGCCCACCTACTTTTTTGATAATCGTTAGCTATGAAATGATTTTAAAGGAAAATGAATGGATATGCAATAGAATGGAATGGAAAATTTCATTTTTTCTATAGGGCTGTTTTCGCAAACTTTGCAGCTAAAGTATAAGTATTGTCCTTGGAGCAGATTATTTAACTCTATGAACCACTTAAGAAGTTACCTCTTTTAAATTATATAAAATAACACCTCCCATACTTATTTTATGGGAGGTTGTTTTCAACTACTTTTCACTTATTTACCTGAATGGTATTCTCTGAGATGACAATGGCTTGCTCTTGTGCACGCAGACATAATTCAGCAGCTTTAAAGGCATGAGCTTGGGTCATCGCTGTTTCTGCTCGGTTCATACAATCCAGGATTAATTGTCCAAAGAACGGAAAACCTACTTTGCCAGATACATTAAAATACCGTTCTCCGTCTTTATTAACTAAGTAGACGTGATCTCCCTTTTTGTCTCTTGCAAGATCAACGTATTTGCGAATTTCAATCGTTCCTTCCGTTCCAATAATAAAGGTTCTTCCGTCTCCCCATGTACTTAACCCGTCAGGTGTAAACCAATCAACACGGAAATAATTCGTTGCACCATTATCTCCAACAAGTGTTGCATCTCCATAATCATCTAACTCAGGATAATCTCCATGATGATAGTTTGCTATTTTACTATGCAATACTTCTGCATCCTTACAGCCAGCATAAAATAAAAATTGTTCAATCTGATGGCTTCCTATATCACATAAGATACCACCGTATTGCTCTTTCTGAAAAAACCAGTCCGGTCTGCTCGGTGCATTTAAACGATGTGGGCCAAATCCAGTAACTTGAATAACTCGACCGATGGCACCGCTCTCAATTAGCTCCCCAGCAAAAACAGCTCCTTCAACATGGAGACGCTCACTATAATACACCATGTACTTCTGTCCGGTTTGTTTTACCGCTTCCTTTGCTTCCTCTAATTGTTTCATCGACGTAAAAGGTGCCTTATCTGTAAAATAATCCTTACCTGATTTCATCACTTGAATTCCTAGCTCACTGCGTTTAGAAGGAATCGCAGCTCCTGCTACAAGCTTAATTTTCGGATCAAATAATATTTGATCTAGAGACTCAGCAGGCATGACTTCTGGAAATACTTTAACAAACTGAGCTACTTTTTGAGGGTCAGGATCATAAACCCATTTCAGAGTGGCACCTGCTTCTACTAACCCATTACACATTCCATAAATATGTCCATGATCAAGACAGGCTGCTGCAAACTGAAATTCTCCTTTTTCCACGACAGGATTTGGTTTTCCTTTCGGAGCATAGTTCATACCATCCTTTGACATTAATCATTCTCCTCCTTTAATGTGTGCCTGTCACATCTAAATTCATTTTCGTTACATTCTTTTTTTGAAAAGTAGATTGGTTTATTTTTTCTTGCAGCTTTTCATAAAAAAGCTCTGCATCAATTGGCAATTCAACCGGTTCATTTATCCATGAGGATAAATAGATCGCATTTGAAATTTCAAGGCCTTTAATTCCTTCTTCACCTGGTGCTAATAATGGAATTCCTTTCGTAATCGCATCAATCCAGTTTTGAATAATTCCCTGGTGACCTGTCCCTTCCCCCTCTATAGGCACATCAATTGTCCAACATTCCGGACTCCCAAAACCACCTTTATAAGTTGCGTTAAATTCACGTTCTGATTGGGTTAGGCGATAAAAGGATAGTTTATTATTTTCGACAACCATTTTCCCGCGATCACCGGCAATTTCAAAACGATTTGTGCCAGGTGCTTCACCTGTTGATGTAATGAATACTCCTGTTGCACCATTTTCATATTCTACATATGCAGTAATATCATCCTCGACTTCAATATCATGATATTTTCCATTATGGCAAAAGGCATGGACTCGCTTTGGCATCTGCCCTGTTGTCCACTGCCATAAATCCAGCTGGTGTGGGGCCTGATTTAATAACACTCCTCCTCCTTCACCTTGCCAAGTTGCTCGCCATTCGCTTGAGTCATAATAGCTTTGAGAGCGGTACCAATCTGTAATAATCCAATTCGTCCGTTTAATCTCACCTAATTCACCAGCCTGAATAAGACTTCGCAGCTTTTGATAAATCGGATTTGTCCGCTGATTATACATAATGCTAAAAACTTTTCCGCTTTCCTTTGCTGCAATGTTCATCTCTGCTACATCTTTGGTATATACTCCTGCTGGTTTCTCAATAAGGACATGCATCCCTTTAGCAAACGCCTTTATTGCTAGTTTCGGATGATCATAATGAGGTGTTGAAATAAGGATAGCATCAATACCAGATTCATTTAAAAAAGTATCCTCATCAAGAAAAGTCTTTACCTTGGATGAGGCGTAATTGGATATCGCATCAAGCTGATCTTGATTTGGATCACAAATTGCCGAAAGAATAGCTCCTTCAATTTTTCCATCCGCTAAAAGCTTTGCGTGTGATGTCCCCATATTTCCAATGCCAATAACACCTACTTTAATCAACGTCATTTACTTCACCTCAAATACATTCATTTTATTTTTTCAGTAATTTTCTGTAAGTATCTTAAGCTCATTTCTAAGCTTTCTAATGGAGGCCTTTCACAAATGTCCTGCTCAACTGCATACCATTCGATTCCATTTGCTTCTCCCCATTGCAGAATTGGAATAAAGTCAATAACACCTGTTCCTACTTCCGCAAAAGTTCGACGTTCATCTTTTGTCATATCCTTCAAATGGATAATCGGCATCCGATTGGCATAGGGAGTGATATATTCCAACGGATCCAAACCAGCTTTTTTTATCCAATACACATCAATTTCTGCAAGAATATGATTATCATTTGCAGGGTCAAGCAGATAGCGAAGTCCGTCCTGTCCTTCAATGTCTATGTCAAATTCGAATGCATGATTGTGATAAGAAATACGATATTCAGGTGCTTTATTCTTGATCTCGTTTAAGCGTTTCTTAATTTCTTTAAATCCTTCGGCATGATGTAAATCTTTAGGAATCGATGGCAGGATAATATCCTTCGTTCCGTATAAATCTGCTTCGATTAATACACCTTCCAGATCATTTGTTAAGCGATCTAATGATATATGCATTCCGGCTGCCTGCAAGTTATTTTCTTTTAAAGCCAAGGCGACTTCATGTTGATCATAATCTTTAGGCAAAGCTGAAATTTGCACGCCAGCCCAGCCCATTTCCTTAAGCGCTTTAAATAACGGATGAATACCTTCCTTTATCTCTTCACGTAATGTATATAATTGTGCTGCAAATTTATGATCCATACTAAACCCATCCTTCATTGATGATTTAATCGTATTTTTCGGTATTCCTTCGCCGTTACACCTACCTTTTCGCGAAAATAACGGCTAAAATGTGTGGGGCTTTCAAAACCAGATTCATACGCGACATCTTTTAACGATTTAAGCGGTTTCATTTCAAGTAAATATTTTGCCTGTGTGAGTCTGCATTCCATTACATATTCCATGATTGTATAGCCAGTCATCAATTTAAATACTTTAGCAGCATAGGATCTGCTTAAATTCAGCTTTTCAGCAATACTTTGCAAGGTTAATTTGTTCATAAAATGCTGTTGGATATAATCTGCAATGTTTTCAGCATGCCGTGTTTTCTCTTCTTTTTGATTCGGAATTTCAATCGAATTCATTTCTCCAAGCCTATAAACAAGTATCAATGCTTGAAGCAGCAATACTTTCATTTCAGTCTCAACCTGTAGGCTCGGCATATTAGCTGACTTATTTAATGTAGCTAAACGGAAAAAAACCTTTTCTAATTCCTTTGATTCTTCATTTTCATTTGTACGAATTAAACAATTATGCAGCTTTTGAAAGGTTTCCAGCAAATACATACTGCCCATTTCCATAAGCAGACCTTTAATCCAAATAGGAGAAAATTGAATGACACTCCGAACATATTCCTTTGTTGGCCTTACATATGGTTTATGCAATGTTAAACCATCCATTACAATAATGTCACCAGGTACTAAGTCATAAATTTGATTATGAATTAAATATCTGCATTCCCCTCCATGGAAAAAATAAATTTCATAATCTTGATGAGAATGATAAGAAAAGGAATGTTCCCCATTCCATTTGTTTCGATAGCTAGCTGACAACATTTCATTCAAATCAATAAAACCTCCAATGGATTACCCTTATTATAGTGAAAACACTTGGTTCATTCATCGTCTCATATTATCTTGTTTTCTATTAAAATTATCTGAGAGTCTTTTATTACTTCTTTATTATTTAAACGTTTACAGGTTAAGTCCTCTTTTTAATAAATAAAAACTTGGCAGCCATAGGGCATACCAAGTTCAAACATTTCCATATTTAATACTAATTTATTAAGTTTGAATTTCCTTTAATGCTTCCGCAAATCGCACAATCCCTTCTCGAATGATGTGCGTTTCCCCCCGACCAAACGTAAAGCGTACAAACCCTTTCTTCGATCCAAATATACTGCCCGGAACAAAAGCTAGTCCCCTTTTCATCGATACCTCGAGCAAGTGATATTCATTAACAGTTTCATTTAACTTACACCACATATGGATACCACCCTTTGGTACAAAAAACTCGGTCTGATTCCCCAATAATGTATGCAAACTATCCACGATCTCATCACTTTGCCGCTTCAATTCTTTTCGAAGTCGTGATATATGTGAATCAAAATGAGATGAACTTAAAAATTCATTGGCAATCCATTGCGGAAAAATACTATGTCCAAAATCAACCTGTTGCTTGGCATCAGCTAAACGTTGAATTACTTGAGGCGGTCCAATGATCCATCCAATTCTTAAGCCTGACGCAACGATTTTTGATAGAGAACTAATATATAATACATTTCCATTTTGGTCCATCGATTTTAATGTTGAATTTACACTCCCATCAAAGGTTGTTAAACTGTAGGGATCATCCTCAATAATCGGAATACCAAATTCGGCAGATAATTCTAAAACACGCTGTCGACGTGCTAAAGAAAGTACGGTTCCTGTTGGGTTATGATGATCAGGATTTAAAAACACCATACGTATTCGATGCTTTTTATGTAAAGATACAAGATCATCAGGATTCATACCATGCTCATCCACAGGCAAAAGGAACGTCCTTAGTCCTGCAGACTGGAAAATGGGGAGAGAAAAACAATAAGATGGATCCTCAATTGCAACAGCATCTCCAGGTTTTAACAGACATTGAACAATAAGGTGAAGTGCCTGCTGAGCGCCTGATGTAATTAGAATTGAAGAAGAATTCGTATCAATATTTTTATACTCTCTTACGTGAGAAGAAATCGTGTCTCTCAAGATCGTATTTCCTTGTGGATGATCATAACCTAGATATCCGGTGAATCGCTGCTTTGAAAGAATTTTTTGAAACTGATCGGTCGGGAACAAACTTGCATTTAATTCACCGCTAGCCAGATTAATTAGCTCATCTTTTTCAGTTTCCTGACGAATTCGTTGTACTAAAGGAAGATTTGGCAAAAATGAGCCATCTTCTACATATCTCCCCCAATTTGGGATACGCTTTTGAGTAATTCCCCATATGTCAGTACTAACTCGTGTCCCGCTGCCTTTTTTTCGTACAACGATCCCTAACGATTGCAGCTCTTCATAAGCAGCTACCACTGTACTTCGATTTACTTGCAATTCTGTTGCAAGTGCCCGTTCTGAAGGTAACAAACTGGCTGGTGGAAACATCCCCGAAGAAATTCCCTGTTCAATATAAGCTGCAATCTGTTTGTAAATAGGTTTCTTATCTGCACGATTTGGTTTCCAATCCATACCATTCTCATACCTTCCAATGTTTCTTTATGCATTATTATAATGAATTAGATGAACACAGTAAAATCTCTAGTAACCTTCATAGTATTTTTTACTGCTTATTAATTTCAAAATATTTAACTATAAAAAACGAAAAAGCCTTGGTTTTATAACCAAGGGTCATGCTTTCAATTAATTTCTTAATATGATACCTGCGTTTGAGACTTTAGGTGATAAGCTAATGTTTTGTAGATTTTCAGATCTAAGACTATAAGACACTACTTTTTTCTTAATCTGTTTGACCACATCAACTCGGTCTTCATAGCTAAAAACAAATATTTTAACATTTTTATTACCTTTTACTACGTTTATAACAAATGGGATAACATCAGTTTCTGGATTCAAAAACAACTCTTCATTACCTGGAAATATAAAGTATTTTTCCAAAAACATTGCTTCATTAAAATCAGCAGTAAAACGAGCTTTTTCAGTTTCCTCTAAGTATGTGCCCTTAAATGTTACCGTGACATCTTTTGAATCAAGCTTCTGATGTAGCGAGAATTTATTAATAATCCAATCTACTCCATCTGATGGAATACATGTTACGGCAATTTTAAAAACTGCAAGTAAAAACGAAATAATAAAAGCCCATGTCATAATAGTCACTCCCTCTAACATGATTTGCATGTTTTACATAGTAATGATTCCATTCATTAATAGAAAATATCATAATATAATTTCCAAAATAAAAAACCATCCAATTATCGAGAACTTTTACCAACCACTTATTCACTAGCATTCTATTAGAATGGATAAGTGGATGGTAAAATTACTTCCGAATTGGATGGTTTAATATTTGATCAAATACATTAATATATGTATTTGATCAACACCTTCACTTTTTAAACAAAGGAGCATATTCAATGTCAGTAGCTGTTTTTCTTATCATTACTCTTGCCCTGCTTGCATTAATAGGAACAATTTTCGCGGCAAATGATCATGATCATCAATACAGTAAAAAAACGAAAGGAAATGTAACGAGATTAACATCCATTTACGCGATTGTCATTGTTATATCTATTATCGCAGTTGGTATTTATATTGTTCTGAGGTAACGTTTGCTTTCATAAACTATTATTCATGATTAATGTAATAACCGATTTTCTTCCTCTAAAAAACGCTGAAAGGTTATGAATGTTTTCTTAGGCTGAGTATTAAGCAGCTCAATATAATGATGCTGACGACCTGGATCAAGTACTCTGCTTTTTTCTACCCTTTCCTTCATATAAGCAATGCTAATCTTATGAATTTCCTTAACGGAATACCTTACTTCTTTTTGAAATGCAAATCCTAACGCTCCAATGGCTGCAAATATAATTGTAGAAATAAACACTTCTTCGCTCCAAGGTGTGAAAAAAACTAAACTAAGCAAATTCATAATCGAAATAGGAATAATCAGAATAGCTAGGAACGAGTATTTCCTTGTTTTTCTAATAATTGGCTGTGTTCGTTTTTGAATTTCTTCCATTTCCTTCTCTACATATCTAGGTATATTTGTAAACATATTCAACTTTATTCCTCCTTAACATAAGAAAAGCACAAGCGCCTTGGTCATCGCCGTACAAACTGGAGGAGCATCGACTAAAGATTTAGGAAACACGGTAAGCGAAGCGAACCGATGTTGACTTATCTTAGGGAGATGATCTGAAGTTTGATAGGCGATAGGCGCTGGAGCTAGACACCTACACTAAGTACAAAATTTTATACTTTCTTATCTGTGTACAAAAGCGCAAGCGCCTTGATCAGCCTCGGGCAAATAAGACGATTTAGAATAGAAGGCGTTCTTTGCCTTCCATTCTAAATTGGCTAGACCCTAGAGAGTCTAGGCGCTGGCAGTCAAAACGCGACGTCCTGTCGCAAAGACTGCACTTGCACATCCTGTGCTTCGAAGCTGGATGCCAAAGCGCTTATCCACAGTTCAATAATTTTTTATTATTTCCCGGTACATAAAAATGGCCTTATACACTTGGTGTAGGCCAATTTTTATGTACACAAATAGACCTATACCAAATTGGTAAGGTCTCGCTAACAACAACTGTTGCCAACAAAGCCGAGAGATAGCACTCCGTAATGACGACTTTGCTGTAAAAGCTACTCCCCTTAAAGAGGATCTTCAATTTTAGTTAAACTAGTGAACTATATGTATATCTTATAACAAATTAAATTTTTGGTCAATAAAAAAAGTGAATTCCTATTCACTTATTTGGTTATTAGGGCAAATCATTCAAAATTTAGATATTGTTTTTGTCGGGCAAGCTTTAATCAATACAATAAACCTAAAAACTTATTACTAATAAGACTAATTGACGGTTGCTGGAAAAGAAAAATCGAAGAACAGCGGAAGAAAAGAGGAAAATCTAGATAGTGTTTGAAGAGCTTATAGATTCAAATCATCTCGGTACATTTTCAACATATATTCGATTTCAGCTTTACTGCAAGGTTTAAAAGCCATAGAAAAAGCATATAAGTACTTCCCATAGGTATTTAAAAAATTCGTTATTTTTTTCATTTGAACCCCTCCTTCTTAAGGATAATCCTATTATCAAATCAATGTTTCATTTTGACAAAGTCTTAGAAAACGATAACATCCCTTTTGAAAACGTATAATCACTCCCCTTTCATACATTTCCATATATTTCTCCTTCTTGTACAAATAAAAAGCCTTCAACTCCTTATAATCAAGAAATTGAAAGCTTTACTCCCATATCTTTTTTCCCCTTTATTTCACCATTTTTTTATATTTATACGTGTTGAAGTGGAAAATATTCACATCAACCTCCACATCGGATAATGCTTCTTTATTTAGATAAAAATTCTTGGAGTTTTTTAATTCACTATATTCCTTCGGATGCGTTAGATACCATTTCCTACCAATATTTAATACATCTATTTCATTATCCACCCCTTCTTGGTAAAGGGCTGTTATTCTCTTTTTTATGTCATCCTCAATTAGTTTTGTTAATTCTTCTAATGGAATATCTTTTATTTTTTCCAGCAAATCTCCTTTAACTGAAAGGTTTATAGAGAAGCTTGGCTTCTTCGTTCCTTTATTATATTGTACTTTCATCCTTGGTTTAGTGAGCTCAACAGCCGCTACAAGTTCTCCCCCTTTTTCTACTTTTTGATCTAATGTGACATTCTTTTCAAGCAGCCAATTAATAAATACTGAGTCATGAAAAGGAAGATCTTTTTTAAATTTTTGCGTCTGAAACATTGAATATCCATCGATATATAGAATTGGAAATTCTTTATCTGCCTTCCATTGATTTTGATCAATTTTTAATGAGGTCAATTTCGCCGCACCCATTGGTTCATAATAAGATCTTAGAAAATTCATTAATGTCGAAGGTCTAATTTCATCTTGAGATAATTCAACACCGCCTTTTTTAAAAAGAACAGTATATATAGCCGGGTAATGAAATAAAGCTTTGATAGTAAAAACATCTAAAATATTTTCTTCCGTTGTCATGACATTAAGTGTTGGCCGAAGGGATCGATTTCTACTAACCTCTTCTATCACTTCTTCAAAACGATGAGTAACGATATTTTTACTAAGCACAAGAGTACGGACATGACCGAAAAATAATGGAGGCTCTGACTTTTTATATAATTTACTTACAGCTAAATTGAGGGTTTCCCCTGTTTCAGTGGCAACAAAAATTGGAACCGGTTCAGTCGGCCTCCCTCCCTCTTGCTTTGCTACGTTTGCAAAATTCAACCCCTGAAGATAAACTGTGTACTCATCTTTTCCCTGATCATAATCCATGCCAATTGCTACAATATAGGTTAAGTCCTGAATGTTTTTTAATCCTGTACACCCCGATAAGAACATACTGCTAGTAAAGACGAAAGTAATTATCAAGAATTGTTTCATTCATTATCACCTCTTGTAGGGTCATTAGGACTAGTTAAAGCTGTTCTTGATTTATAGTATTGTTGCGGGACCTTTAAAAATGCTTTCATCACTTCTTTTAAATTAATCGGAGCAACTGAACCAAGATATGGTGCCCCAAAAGAAGTAAGGCTCGACAAGTATAAGATCGATAAAATAAAACCTATGATAACGCCAAATAACCCAAAAAATGTGCTCAATAAGATAACCGAAAATCTAATGACAGCTAAAGAAGTACTTAATGATGGATTGACTAAAGTAAAGGAAGATATATATGTTATAGCAGCTACAACTAACATAGTTGGGGATGTTAGTCCGGCACGAATCGCAGCATCACCAACGATTAAGCCTCCTAAGACAGCTACAGTTTGGCCAATAGCTCGGGGCAGCCTAATCCCAGCTTCATTAAAGAGCTCAAATAAGAATAATATGACAAACATCTCAATCGGGGCTGATAAAGGTAGTCCGAAACGGGAAACGGAGATAGTAGCTACTAGCAAATAGGGAATCTGTTCAATATTATAGGAAGAAAAAGCGATCCAGATTCCAGGTAAAAACCCTGATATAAAAGCCCCAAGCAACCTTATCATACGCTCCATTGAAACAAAGAAATAGCTGATATAGGAATCCTCGGGAGATTTTGTTTCTAAAAGAAAATTGGTTGGTGCATAAACAACAGATGGATTTCCATCAACCAAAAGAGCAAACCTGCCTTGATTTAACGACTGAACAATAAAGTCAGGCCTACCAGAATAAGACATAGTCGGAAAAGCAGAATAGGGTCTGTCTCGTACACTTGATTCGAGCTCATAAATACTTGTTAATATATCTAATTCCACTTTGTTTAAACGTGTTTTTATTTCCTTAAGGACACTTTTGTCAATGATATCATCGAGATACATCAAAGCGACCTTAGTTTTGCTTCTTTTCCCAATCGTATAATGTTCTAGACATAAAGAAGAGGTATTTAATCTTCTTCTAATTAAGGAGATGTTTGTTTTGATATCCTCTACAAACCCATCCCTAGGGCCCCTTATTGATGTTTCAAGTGATGATTCTTCCGGATCCCGTTTAGGAAACTCTCCAGCTTGTATACTTAGAACTTTGTCCTCTGTTAGGAAAAAAATATTTCCTTGGAAAAGCAAATCTGAAAGCTGATCTTTTGACTTTAACGAAACATCTTCTGCTTGAAAAAAGGATGTAAGCTTATGATCTATTGGCTTATCTGTATGTATACTTAGCGTAGGTAAAATGTTCTTATCTAAATACTGCGTGTCGATTAAACTTTCAAAAAACATAATGTCAAAAGATTCATTTTCAATACAATGCTTTTTATAAATTAAATCCTGACTTAGCTTAAATTGATCTTTTAACTTGTCAACTATCCCAGTTTTACTTTCATTAGCTTGAGGATTCGAACTTGTTGTTTTTGTCATGTTGTTCATCCCTTTTCTTTAAAATAAATAAAAGTAATGCTGATAGTATGATTTGAATAGAGAAAAATAAAAAGCTTAATGGTAAATAATATAAGTACAAGTATTTAAAAAAATAATGTGATTCAACATTTATTAACATAGAGGTAAATAATATGAGATACACAAATATAACTACCTTTGGATTTAAAATATAACTGTGTTTCTTGGATGAAAATAATGCGCATAGTAGATACATTAATAATCCAACTCTTATCAACGCCCCGCTAAGCCACTGATATAATGCGAAAAAATCTAAATGTGATATATATTCACCAATGCTTAATATTCGCCATTGTTCATGGGCTGGATAACGAAAGTTGATAGACTCTAACCCAAATTCCATTAACGATGCTGTAAGAGGTCCAAGTATAAGACCAGTAAAAATAGTCATGACAATTAATAGATGCTTAAATTTAATAGGTTCCTGTAAAAATGGCTGTAGCAAAATCATGACATAGATTTCAAGAAGTCCTGATAACACATAGATGCTCCCTTTTAAAACTTTAGGAAACCCATCAGAGAAAATAGGAAGCAATAAACTCGGGTCCTTATAGGTACTATTGGTTAAAGAGATAAAAATCCCCAATAAAATAACAATAGGTAATAAAACTCCGCTAGCAATCGCCATGTTTTTTACACCAGCAAGTGTGACGATAAAGCATGAAATAATTAAAACAATGGTTATCAACAGAATAGATGAATCTGAAAGAAAGTAGGCACTTAACCAAATCATTAAATCCCGAATCGTGACATAAGAACTTGTGAATAAAAACAAAATCGGAGGTATAGATAACATAATTGAAATGTTTCTTCCCAACCTCCGCCTAATGAATGAGAAGAATCCTTCTTGAGGGGAATTTTTTACAATATAATAAATTAGCCAAAGAAATAATAAGGATATTGGGTAACTAATGATTACACTTACCCAACTATCTCTTCCTGCTGCAGTAAGTAAATTCGGGATTAGTATGACATGATTCAATAATCCAGTTGATAAGATTAGCAATAATACCAATTGTCTAGGAAGTAACACTTTTACTATGCTTTGCATACACTCACCATACTTCTATAGGATAGTACGTATTATTTCCAATTAACTTACAAATATCAGGAAGGATTTTGCATAAATCTTGTCTAAAATCTGGGCAATTTAATAAAGTCTCTTTTTTGGCTGTTTTTGCTAAAGTAATACGTATTGTGCATGGTTGATTACAGCTCTTAGGATGCTCGCCTTCCGTGGGGCGTGCAGGTGTGCTACCTCAACGCAAGCGCCTGTCACGCTGCTCCCACAAGGGTCTCATACCTTTCGCTTCAATCCACCGAATTATTTTTTGTACATAGAACATCGTTAAACAACAAACATTTTATAGAAAAGAGCTTTCTTTTTTAACACATATTAGTATCAAAGTTATTTCCTTTGACTCAAAGGATGAAAGGTATCACTATTAACTAAATAATGGGCAATTAAATAAATAACCAAATAAATAGGAAAAGAAGCCCAATAGTGCCATCCCGGATAATCTATAAACCCTAACCAATTAAAAAAAGGTTCTGCAAGAAATGCCGTTATCGCAGCAAAGATAAGTCCCTTAATAATTGGGTTTTTCTCTGTTTTTATTTGTAAAAAGAACATAATTGTTACAGGCATTAGAGAGAAATCCCATGCGATAAAATCCGGAATGGAGGGAATTGTTTTCACATTGTATCTCCAAAGCCCTAGCGTGACACCTAGGTAATCCAAATAAGTAGAAATAAACATTACCCAAAAGCCGCCAAGTAGCAATCGTTTAGTGCTGTCCTTTTTTCTAAACCAGAGCCAAATAACCCAAGGCATAATACTTAATGCAACAGTAACCCACCAACTAGTCGAGAACAGGATATGATCAACCCAAATACTAGCAACATGATTATTAGCCTCATCTATTACTTTATACTCTTTATCAAACATATCATTAATTTTAATTGGCGGTTGAAACATGTCATTTGACTCCCTACCTATAAAATATAGATGTAGTATTTAACTTTTAGTTAATTGTCATGTATCTGCTTTTTTCACCCTTTTCTTTCATATATGAATAAAATATCCCAAATTCCTTACATTACTTATGAAATGAAATTTTCATTCATTTTAAATGAGAAAGGAATCATAATATGAAATGGAACACACTCTTTAGTAAATGTTTAATTCTCGTGTTAATATTTAGCTTATTTTTTATTTTTGAAAGTGCACATTCAGCACCGCTAAAATGGTCTTACTCAGGAAAGACAGGACCGGAATACTGGGGATCATTAGACCCTGCTTATGTAAAATGTTCGAAAGGATTTGAACAATCACCAATAAATATCAATACGGCAAATTTAGTAGAAGCGACTGATTTGGATCCATTAAAATTTCGTTATACAACAACTCCTTTTAAGGTATTAAATACAGGACACACGATAGAGGTCATCCCGCGTAATCAAGAAAATAGTTTATGGATTGACAATGAAAGATATATTCTTAAGCAATTGCATTTTCATCATCAAAGTGAACATGAAATAAACAATAAGGAGTTCCCTATCGAAATTCATTTGGTCCATCAACATTCAAACGGGAAATTGGCCGTAGTGGGGATCTTTGTTAAAGAGGGATTGCAGAACAATGTTTTGAAAAATGTTTTTGAACATCTCCCAAGAACCATTAGTTCTGAGGAAATCGTGGAAAAGCCAATAAATCTAACAGCTCTCTTGCCTAAAGATAAGTCATTCTTTACTTATGATGGTTCATTAACAACACCCCCGTGTACAGAAGATGTGACATGGTTCATACTTAAAGAACCTATAGAAATGGAACAAAGACAAATTAGATCGTTTTCAGAATTATATCCTTCAAATGATAGACCTTTACAGCCACTTAACAATCGAGTCGTTTTTAAAAGGATACATTAAGCTAAAGATGTGCTAAATCCTCAGCTATTTTTGACAAGAAAAACAGTAGTACCTTCTTAACAAGTTTAATGTTCAAAATAGAAGGCGTTCTTTGCCTTCTATTTCGAATGATGAGACCTAGTGACGGAAGTAAAGTTCTTTATAAAACAATCGTTCATTTTTCATTTCATATTTTAAAGATTCATACACCTTTATTGCTTTGTCATTTGTTTTTCCCGTCAAAACTTTTATTTCTCTAACTCCACGGTTATAGAGTTTTTCTTCCAATAAAGTTATCATAGCGGTGGCTAACCCCTGCCTTCTAGCTGATGCTCTGACATATACTTCTGTTATTTCTCCTTGTAGCTCATCGTAACAAAACGAAGAAAAACTTTGTGCACATGCAAATCCCATAGTCTCGCCGTTTAGCACCGCAATTGCAACCAATTCGTTACTGTGGTTAAGACTATGAAGGATTTCAGATACAGCTCTTCTATCACCACCGTTAAATTCATGATTGAGTCGAGAAAGATCCTCTGCATCCGCTTTAGTTGCTAACCTTATATTTATTTTCATTATTCTAAACCACCTCTTATAAACACGTATTTATGGTTTTATATACAATTTCTCTCTCAATCATTCCTGCTCTGATCAGCACCTTTTCAATGGAAAAAGGGATATATGGAGAATAAGACTTGATTGTGGAGGGATTGCGTAGTCAAATTCTATGAGTGTAATGAGATTCATTTTATCAATTTAATAGAAAGGAACACTAGAATCAATAACTTTATTAATGACTCTAGTGTTTCTCTCAACTTAATCGTTTTTAGTTGCTATTATGATTTAAGTTCTTAATCTGAATCTTTGTACTTTACCTGTTGTAGTTTTTGGTAATTCCTCTAAAAATTCTATTTCCCTTGGATATTTAAAAGGGGCCAGGTTATTTTTTACAAAAGCCTTCAATTCATCAGCCAGTTCTTCAGATGGCAATACTCCCTCTTTTAAGACAATATAAGCTTTAGGGTATACGAGGTTATTCTCGTTTTTCTTTCCAATAACTGCTACCTCCATTACTTTTTCATGTTGATAAAGTACTGTTTCAATCTCGATAGGAGAGACCCATATGCCTCCGACTTTTAACATATCATCCGAACGGCCTGAGTACCAAAAGTAGCCATTTTCATCACGATAATACTTATCTCCTGTGTACATCCATTCGCCGTAAAATTTACGATGATTTTCCTCGATATTACACCAGTAGCCGCCAGTTAGGCTTTCACCCTTAATAACCAAATCGCCGGTCACATTAGGTCCAACCTCTTGTGAGTTTTCATCGAGAATTCTTGCCTCATATCCAGGAACCACTTTTCCTGTACTGCCGCTTTTTACATCACCAATACGATTAGACAGGAAAATGTGTAAGGCCTCAGTGGAACCAATTCCATCAAGGATATCCAAATTAAAAATTTCTCTCCACTTTTCTATGAAGGCTGACGGCAGTGCTTCTCCAGCAGATACACAGATTCTTACAGAAGAAAGATCCGGGATCTTACCGGTTTTTTCAACATAATTAATCATTGCTCCATAAAGCGTTGGAACACCGAAAAAGACTGTTGGCTTTGCGGCTACTATTTTATTAAAGGTGTTTTCAGGAGTTGGTCTATCCTTCATTAGAGCGGTTGTCCCGCCTGCTCCCAGCGGGAAATACATTCCATTTCCTAACCCGTAAGCAAAAAATAGTTTTGAGGCAGAAAACGTAATATCCTTGTCGGTAATTTGCAATACTTGTTTAGCATAATTATCAAAAGCAGCTTCCATATTTCTATGATAATGGATAACGCCTTTGGGATTGCCTGTACTTCCTGAACTATAAAGCCAAAAGCATGGATCTTCAGCAGTTGTATAAATAGATTGTATATCAGAAGATGCACGATTTGTGATTTCAAAAAAATCTAAAACATCCGTACTTTTTAAAGTTTGATTAGAAATGACAATAACATGTTTAAGGAAGACAAAGCGTTCTCTATACTCTTGTAACTTGTTCCATATGTTCTCATGAACAACAAGAACCTTTGCACGACTATTATTTAACATATACTCATAATCTTGGGGCTGCAACATTGTGCTAATAGGAATTGGGATGGCACCTATTTTCATTGCACCAAAAAAAGTAGCAATAAACTCGGAAGAATCATATGTTAATAGAATAATTCTATTTTCACTTTCAATATCAAGATTCTTTAAAGCGCTTCCAAATTTATTCACCCGTTGAAGAAGTTCGTTGTATGTTACCTGTTCATCATCATCAATAATTGCTACTTTTTCACCTAATCCTCTTCGTACATTTTCTTCTATAAACCGATTAGCTGCATTATAACGCTCCTTTAATCCCTTAAAGCTTATTGCTGATTCGATCACATTTTTCCCCCCAATGAAAAACGTATTTTATGAACTTGATTCACATGTAAGAATGAAAATTTTCTTCCTTATTAGTCAAGTCAAAAAAACACTAATTAGAAAAACTTGGCTTATCGCCAAATCCTATGGCGAAAGCCTTAACTTTTCTTATTTTATCTTCCATAAAAACTTATACATTATGATAAAACATGAATCAAAAGGCAAAGGCAGAACCTTTCCCTTTTGATTTAATATTCTCCTAACTGGTGTGTAATCCTCTTATTTCCCAGACCAATTAGCTTCACGCTTCTCAATGAATGCGCTTAGCCCTTCTTGAGCATCTTGTGAACGGAATAGTAGATTTTGAAGCTCACCTTCGTAGCGAACAGCTACATTTAATGGCATTTCTTTTCCATTCATAATGGATAGTTTAA